>SESA01000593.1_pt1 | contig 22629 bp, 16 predicted proteins | sample 3171451 | NCBI WGS metagenome assembly SESA01 (sample SAMN06051862, study PRJNA518727) | freshwater metagenome | biome: subpolar coniferous forest; feature: holomictic lake; material: water; isolation source: holomictic Lake 227, 8 m depth | place: Canada: near Kenora, Ontario | collected...
TACTGGATATGGAAGGATAAGTATGTTAAGTAGGGATTGGGGATTGGGGATTGGGGATTAGGGACTGGGGATTGGGGACTGGGGATTGGGGGTTGGTAGTTGAAATTCGTAATTCGCAATTCGTAATTCGCAATTCGTAATTCGCAATTCGCAATTCGTAATTCGCAATTCGTAATTCGTAATTCGTAATTCGCAATTCGTAATTCGTACATCGTACATTATAAATTAATACAACAGGATATTGAAGTTCATACGGCGGCTATTAAAGTGGGTGTTATACATATTTCTGGCATTTTTTGTCACCTCGACTTTTTGTGCTCTTCTCTATAAATTCGTAAATCCCCCCATCACCCCCCTGATGGTGATCAGGCTTTCCGAGCAGGGCTTTTCAGGCCAGGCCCTGAAGCTAAAAAAACACTGGGTTCAGCTTGACAGCATAGCCCCCTCCCTTCAGCTTGCAGTGGTTGCCTCTGAGGACAATAATTTCCTCGAGCACAATGGGTTTGACCTCGAAGCAATTGACAAAGCAAGGGATTATAATGAAAGGCATAAAGGCAAAAAGTTCAGGGGGGCAAGTACAATTTCCCAGCAAACTGCCAAGAATGTATTTCTGTGGCCAAGGCGTTCCTGGTTTCGTAAAGGCCTTGAGGCATATTTCACTTTCCTGATCGAACTGAGCTGGAACAAGAAGAGGATCATGGAGGTTTACCTTAACGTGATTGAAACAGGGCAGGGTATTTATGGGGCTGAAGCGGCTTCAGAAACCTATTTCAACAGGCATGCGGCTAATCTCACACGTTCTGAGAGCGCTTTACTGGCAGGCATACTGCCCAATCCGCAGAAGTGGGATCCCCGGTTTCCTACCCCCTACCTCAGGTCCCGGCAGGAATGGATTCTCTGGAACATGGAGAACATCGGGAACCTCGAATATTAGTGCCTTGCCAAAGCCTGGTGACGGAGGCAGGCAACCCTCACATCCGCAAACAATAAAATACTTGAATTTAATCTGAGAATTAATTCTTTAAGTAGAAAATTGTTGTAATTTTGCCGGTTCAAATTTTGTGCGAAAAATCCTTTTAAAACTATAAAACTATGGCTAAATCAGTAAAAGAAAAGAAGTACGTGTATTATTTTGGGGGCAAGAATGCCGACGGGGATTCCGATATGAAGAACCTGCTGGGCGGCAAGGGAGCGAACCTGGCCGAAATGGTTAATATTGGCCTGCCGGTTCCTGCAGGATTTACACTCTCGACCGAAGTTTGCACAGCTTACTATGAAAACAAGAGAAACTATCCGAAGGAGTTGAAGAAACAGGTACTCGATGCTCTTAAGAGGACTGAGAAGGAAATGGGTGCAATTTTCGGTGACAAGACAAACCCCCTGCTTGTTTCGGTTCGTTCCGGAGCCCGCGCTTCTATGCCGGGAATGATGGAAACCGTTCTGAATGTAGGGTTGAACGACATCACCCGTGAAGCCCTTATCAAGAAAACAAAGAATCCAAGGTTTGTATACGATTCTCAACGCCGCCTCATCCAGATGTATTCAGATGTAGTTATGGAAAAGGCAGCAGGTATTGAACCTAAAGAAGGCATGGGAGTAAGGGTGCAGCTCGAGCGTGAACTTCATAAAATGAAGGAAGCCAGGAAAGCCAAGAACGACACCGATCTTACAGCTGATGATCTGAAGAAGCTTATCGAGACATATAAGAAGAAAGTTAAGGAAGTATTGGGCAAACCTTTTCCCGAAGATGCAATGGAACAGCTTTGGGGAGCGGTTGGCGCTGTATTCCAGAGCTGGAACGGGAAGCGTGCTATCTCCTACCGCCGTTTCGAAGGCATTCCCGATTCATGGGGAACTGCAGTGAATGTTCAGTCGATGGTATTCGGCAATATGGGTGACACCTCTGCAACCGGTGTGGCATTTACCCGCAACCCGGCCACTGGTGAAAAGTATTTTTATGGTGAATGGCTTGCAAATGCACAGGGAGAAGATGTGGTAGCCGGAATCCGTACACCGAACCCCATTAATGAAGTAGGTAAAAACGAGCATACCCAGCATCTGACATCTCTTGAGAAATCGATGAAGGTTGTTTATAAAGAACTTGACGCCATTCAGAAGAGTCTGGAGAAGCACTACCGCAATATGCTTGACATTGAGTTCACGATCCAGGATGGTAAGCTCTATATGCTGCAGTGCCGTGTTGGAAAACGCAATGGCCCCGCAGCTGTGAAGATGGCTCTTGACATGTATGGTGAGAAACTGATCACACGCGAAGAAGCTGTATTACGCGTTGAACCTTCGCAGCTTGACGAACTGCTGCACCCGGTTCTCGACCCTGCAGCTGAAAAGAAAGTGAAGCCCGTTGCAAAAGGCTTGCCCGCAGGCCCGGGCGGAGCATGCGGACAGATCGTTTTCAATTCTGAAGACGCAGTTGCATGGGCAAAGAAAGGCAAGACGGTGATCCTTGTTCGTGAAGAGACCAATCCCGAGGATATTGAAGGCATGCGCGCTGCTCAGGCCATTCTTACTGCCCGTGGCGGCATGACATCACATGCGGCTCTCGTTGCACGCGGCTGGGGCAAATGTTGTATCGTTGGTGCAGGCAACCTGAAGATCGAAGCTTCGAAAAAGACGATGAAGATCGATACTATCACTCTGAAGGAGGGCGATTTCATTTCCTTGAACGGATCGAAGGGATATATTTATAACGGAGCCATCAATATGATCAAGGCGGCAGAAGAAAATCCCGATTTCCAGAAATTCATGAAACTCTGCGATGCCACCCGTACAATGAAGGTGCGCACCAATGCCGACACTCCCGACGACGCAGCCAAGGCACGCGCTTTTGGTGCAGAAGGCATCGGGCTCTTCCGCACCGAGCATATGTTCTACGGAAAGAATGCCGAGAAACCCTTATTCATCCTGCGCAAAATGATCGCATCCAAGTCAGTGGAAGAAAGACGCAAGGCTTTGGCCGAACTGTTCCCGTTTGTTAAGGAAGACATAAAACAGACCATGGCCGCGATGGACGGATATCCGGTTACCATCCGCACACTTGATCCTCCCCTTCATGAATTCATCCCTCAGAATCCTGAAAGCAGGAAGCAGATTGCCGACAGTCTGAAGATTTCCATGCAGGAATTTGACAAGCGTGCAGATGCCCTGCATGAGACCAATCCTATGATGGGACACCGCGGTGTTCGTCTTGGCATCACTTATCCCGAGATCACTGAGATGCAGGTCAGGGCTATTTTCGAAGCCACTGCCGAACTGATGAAGGAAAAGAAAAAACCTTTTCCTGAAATAATGATCCCGGTAACCTGCGTTGACACTGAGCTGAAAGACCAGTATGCCATCGTTGACACCGTTTATAAAGAAGTCCTGGCGAAGTTCAAGATGAAGGAAATCCCTCACATGATCGGCACCATGATCGAAATCCCGAGGGCTGCGCTGACTGCCGACAAGATCGCAAACATTGCGCAGTTCTTCTCATTTGGAACCAACGACCTCACCCAGATGAGTTTTGGTTTCAGCCGTGACGATATTGGAAGTTTCCTGCCTGATTACATTGACAAGAAAATCCTGCCGGTTGACCCCTTCAACGTACTTGACCGCGAAGGTGTAGGCCAGCTCATGAAAATCGCTGTTGAAAAAGGACGCAGTGCACGCAAGGACCTTAAGATAGGTATCTGCGGTGAGCACGGTGGAGAGCCTTCATCAGTTGAATTCTGCTATTCGCTTGGATTTAGTTACGTGAGCTGTTCCCCTTTCCGCGTTCCTATCGCACGTCTTGCTGCAGCACATGCCCATATCAAGGCGATGAAAGCTAAAGCAGCAGCAAAGCCATCAGTAAAAGTGAAAAAGGTTGCCAAAACTCCTGCAAAGCCTGTTAAAAAGGCAGCAGGTAAAAAATAACCTTTAGACTACCAGAATGCACAAGGGGGATCAGCAAGCTGATCCCCCTTGTTTTTATCTGTGATAATGCTATTTGTGTTTTGTTGCAGAATCCTTTTTGCAGCAGGCCGGCAGCTTAGCATACGCGGTTTTATCTGCCGCAACATTGTCGGCATCGTATCCCAGTTTCGAGATCGCCTTGCGAAGGTCGTCGGGAGTTGTTTTTGAAGGGTTGTAAGTGATAGTCACAATTTTTGTATCAACGTCTAAAACTACATTTTTTACTCCTTTCTCGAAGGCCATGCCTTGTTCAATCCGGTCTTTGCACATATCGCAGACAGCAGAAGTCTTTATTTTGATAGTTTCAGCTTTTTTATCCTGACTAAAGACTGCTGCCGATGCCAGGACCATTGTAAACAGCATAACGCTGCTCAGAATTTTGATTGTTGTTTTCATGGTTTTATGGGTTTATTGTTTATGTTTATGTTTATTGAAGGTGGATGTTGGATGTAGTATCCAGGATCCAGGATATCTTGCATCTTGCATCCTGCATCTTGGATCTTGCATCTTGCATCTTGCATCCTGCATCTTGCATCCTGCATTTTGCATCTTGCATCCTATTTAATAGTTAGCCTGATCCCTGCATACCCCGTGATGCCAACAACCGGCCCCCAGGCCATTGATGCATCAAAGTGGGTGTGATAAGGTTTGAAATATTCAACAATGGGATCGAGCTGCCTTACATTAAGAAGGTTCTCTCCCCCGATGTAAATCTCAAAGTTCCTGAATTTTTTGGTTACCTGGGCAAGAAGATTGACCCATATGGGGGACTTTTCGGGAAGTTGCAGCACAGCTGGCATCTTTTTCGTGTCAGGAATGCGCGAAGGTCCGTTCATCTGCCCTGTAAGGTCGAACTTCCATTTATCAAAACGCGTTGAATATGATAAGGTAAGCAACACTTTGTACTGGTTTACCAGGGCTTTCTGACGGAGCTGGTTCCCTTCGGTAACTTTGACATCATTATACCTGAATGCCCCGAGAATGGTGAACTGTTTCACCGGCTGAAAGCTGAACTGAGCCTGTACCACATTGGCATATGATCTTCCGCTAAGGTTATAAAAGAAAACCGCTGTGGGCAGGCTGTCCTGGTCAACAACCACCTGTTTCACAAAATTGGTACTGTAGCCATCGACCGTAAGTTCCGCTTTACGTGAAAAAAGAGTAAAATCCCAGGTAAGGCTTACGCCATAATTCCATGCTTCCTCGTTTCCAAGCCCATGTGCAAAGTAAAGCACTCTCTGGCTGATCAGCATTGGAGAGTTTTCGGCCAGGAGATTGGGTGATCTGTATCCCTTACCTACCGAGCCTCGAAGCGTCAGTCCTTTGGCCAGGGTCACTCTCAGGTGCAAACGGGGAGTATACAACCAGCCCCAGAGGTTGTTATAGTCGGCACGCATTCCAGCAATAAGAGTGAATTTATCTTTCAGGTTGAAGGTGTATTCAAAAAATACGCCGGCAGCCCATTCTGAACGGTCCATGATATATGTGACAACGGAATCGTTCACCAGTGTGAACTTATCGGCATAGGTTGGCACTACAGAATCGGGAAGATACTGGTAACGGTATGCGAGCCGGGTCTGGATAAAATTTTCGGAATAGCTGTCGATAAAGTAACTTCCGCCTGCCGAGATCTTATGCTTATCCCCGGCGAACTGGGCTGTATAGATCAGATTCGAATTGAAATTCTGCTCATGCCCGTGATATGGATTGATGCCATAAAACGCATCCTGTTCATGATTTATGAATGAGAGTATCAGGCCAAGGCTCGACCTGGCTGCTCCTTTGAAGAACACACCGTTTTTCCAGAACGTCTCAAAACGGTTCGTCGTAACAGCTATCCCGTACTTCTTTGAATCATTTGTGATACCCGTGGTGTCAGTATTCCAGTTACTCTTGACGAAATCCATCTGTCCGCCGTTTCGCTCCTCGAACATATACTTGATTCCGAACCTCGAAACCCATTTCCCGGGATTTATATAGTCCCAGCGGTTGAAGACGTTTATGTTCGTGAGCTTGGGTAGATCCATAAACCCGTCGTGGTTCCTGTCGAACTTATGCCTTAAATCATCGGCATGTACAAGGAAGGCAGTGCTCAGTTTATCGTTGAATTTTATAGAACCGTTGGCATTCGCTTCAAACCTGAGGTTGCTATTGCCATACGCATTGACAAAGAACTCCTCGCTGCTTTCAGGTTTCTTGTATTCGACATTGATCTGTCCGGTAATAGATTCATAGCCCTGGACCACCGAAGAGGTTCCTTTCGCCACCTGGATTGACTCCATCCATGGACCCGGAACATAATTGAGCCCGTATGGAGTGGCGAGCCCCCTGATCAGGGGAACGTTCTCGGCCATAATCTGGCTGTATATCCCGCTCAGTCCGAGCAACTGTATCTGCTTTGCCCCTGATACGGCATCGCTGTATGAAACATCGACCGATGCGTTGGTTTCAAAGCTTTCGGCCAGATTGCAGCATGCCGCCCTTTGAAGCTCACCTATGTTTATAACTGTGGTGGACTGGGTCTTCATTTTCGAGACGTACGAGTTATCCTGCCGGGCTTTGATCTCTACTTCTGACAAATCCCTGTTGCCGGGCTGCATCTCAATATCAAACTTGTTTTTACCCGATGGCACCTCAATGGTATCACGCCTGTATCCCAGAAGGCTGACAACAAGGCGTGATTTCCCTGAGGGATCCCGCGAAATCCTGTATTTCCCGTTATCATCGGTAAAAGTCCCACGGGTAGTCCCGGCCCAGTAGACATTCACTCCAGGCAATGATACTCGTTTGCCATCCTGCATCTTTTCATAGATCAGGCCTGAGACTGACTGAGCCCTGGACTGGCTTGCAAACAATATTATAAGTATTGTAATTGAAAGACATATTCTGCATATTTTCATACCAAATCTCTGTTTAAATACTGTTCCTTCTTGCGGATGAGGTTCGTGGAAACTCCACGACCACGTGAAAAGAACCTGCAGGGATTGGCTGTAAAAGAAAAAGATCAGAAAGATACCTGCTGGTTCCTAGGAGAGAGGACTTGCAGGATCGGGTATTTTGGGCTGATGAAAACTCAGAACGCGTTGACGTCCGCTGGGAGGCGGACCGGTATCAGAGAAGAATGAAACGGTTTCAGTAAAAACAATATCAAGATGTTGATTGTTGTTTGGTGAAACCGGGGTGTAGGCAACAGGATTGATCAGTAACACCGGAGTGTTCCCGGGAGTAGCCTGGAAACCTGCCTTTAGGAATAACTGTAAAGTCTTACAGCAATATGGTGAATCTATTGTTTGAGGCTGCGATTCCTTCCCGGAATCAACTGCTGGCTCTTCATCGGAACCACAGCAGGATGAAATCTTTCCTGTAAACTCCGGATATAGCTTAATGCTTCGTTTATTACTTGATTTACAGATATGTTCACTGGCCGAAATGCCAATCGTTCCTGCAAAAAATGGCAGGAGAAGCATTAGTGTAACCAGGTTTCTGAACATCGATTTCATCCGCAGAATAATAATTTCATTAAAAGGGTATTGAATTGCAAAATTAATAAATACTGTGAACATGCGTGTACCTTGTCAGAAAAATCTTTATTTTTGAGAAGCATTATGGTCTTACCCTATCAATACCCGAAAGTATGAAGAAATGCGCATTTTTGTCGCTTGCAGCGGCTTTCCTGTTTTTACTGGCCTGCCAGAGAACGCAATCGTATAATTCTATTGATCTTGGCGCTCCCTGGAAATTTCATAGCGGGGATGATCCATCCTGGGCAGGCTCCCAGTTTGATGATTCAAAGTGGGAATTCATCAATCCATCTGAAATATGGGAAAAGCAGGGGTATCAGAATCTTGACGGATTTGCATGGTACAGGTTCAGGGTTGTAATTCCTCACAGCCTTGTGGAGGACGCATTTATTAAAGACAGCCTGCAGATATGTCTTGGAAAAATTGATGATTACGACCAGGTTTTCCTTAACGGTGAACTGATTGGAGAGAATGGGAAGAACATGCCACTGAAGTCCAGGCCCCGTCCTGATTTTTTCAAAGCAGAAAGTTACTGGTCAGTTGACAGGAGATATGTTCTGGCGGTGAGCGATCCGCGTATCCACTGGGACGGTGAAAATGTGATTGCGGTGAGAGCATACGACCAGGGTGGTGCTGGTGGCATGTTTTCAAAACCCTTTGAGCTTGGGATGAGAGACCTTCCTGATCATATCACTTTTGATTTCAGCAAGGGTGGTTTTGCTTTTGAAGGTGATACCGTAATCAGGAAACAATTCAGTGTTTCTAATGTCACTTCCTCAGAGGAGTTCGATGGAAGCCTCATTATTTTAGCGAAGAGGGTGGATAACGGGAATACTTTTTTCAGGCAGGATACAATAATGAAACTGCTTCCGGCTACGAACAACAGCATCACTGTTCGTATTAAAACAGATTTCGCTGTCCCGGCAAGGCTTTACGTGACGTTCAGGGAGAACAGGAAAGGCAACGAGGTGAGCGAAGTTATCGAGATGCCATACATCCTGACACCAAAGCCCGGTAAAGAGCCCAGGATAAACGGAGCGACAGTTTTCGGGGTCAGGCCCTGGTCTCCGTTTTTGGTTAAGGTTGCAGCCACCGGTGAGGCCCCTTTGACATACACTGCAGAGGGACTTCCCGAAGGCCTGCATTTGCGCCCCGGCGATGGTGTGATCACAGGAAATTTAGGAAAAAAAGGAGAATATCCTGTTAAACTTAAGGTGAGCAATGCCCTGGGTACGGCTGAGCGTGATTTCACTATCATCTGTGGTGACATGATCTCACTCACACCACCCATGGGATGGAACAGCTGGAATGTATGGGGGCTTAGCGTCAGTGACAAAAAAGTCAGGGATGCAGCAGATGCATTTGTTTCAACCGGACTTATAAACCATGGATGGACATATATTAATATGGATGACGGGTGGGAAGACATTCATGACAAAAGCGGGAAAATCATTCCCAATTCAAAGTTCCCAAACATGAAGGAGATGTGTAATTACATTCATTCACTTGGTCTTAAAGCCGGCATTTATTCTTCTCCCGGACCAAAGACTTGCGGAGGATATGAAGGCAGTTACACGTTTGAAGAAAAGGATGCAATAAATTATGCCGCCTGGGGTATCGATTACCTTAAATATGATTGGTGTTCCTACGGAGGGATTGCACCGAATCCTACTGACAACCAGTTAAAATATCCGTATAAAGAAATGTACAGGTATCTCAGGAAAACAGGCCGCGACATACATTACAGCCTTTGCCAGTATGGGATGGGTGATGTATGGAAATGGGGCAATGAAGTCGGAGGAAATTCCTGGCGCACTACCGGGGATATTGAAGACACCTGGGAAAGCCTGTCGGGAATAGGTTTTTCGCAAAATAAATGTTCTCCTTATTCTGCACCTGGAAGATGGAATGACCCTGACATGCTTGTTGTCGGATGGGTAGGCTGGGGGCCACGACTCCATTATACGAAGCTCACGCCCAACGAGCAGTATACTCATATGAGTTTATGGTCATTGCTTGCAGCTCCTTTACTGATAGGATGTGATCTGACCCAGCTGGATGAATTCACCTTAAACCTCCTGACAAACGATGAGGTTCTTGCAATAAACCAGGATGCTCTGGGTAAACAGGCCGTTTGTGTATGGAAAGATGACCTGAGCCAGATCTGGTTTCGGGAACTTGCCGACGGATCGAAGGCGATCGGTTTGTTTAACCTTACTGGGAATCCCTTACCTCTTGATGTGAGGCTGAGTGAACTCGGTGTATCAGGGAAATGGATGATGAGGGATGTATGGCCTCAGACCGACCTCGGACTGGTTCAAAATCATTTTGAAATGAAAGTCCTGCCTCACGGGGCGAGGCTGGTCGTATTGAGGAAGGTGGGTAATAAGAATTAATGGGAATAATCGAATAATTGAATACTCGAGTATTCTCTATTCAAGATGGTCTGAACGGGTTTATTTCACCTGCTCTATTGCCCAGCTGAGGGCATCTTTGATCATATCCATGGGGGGTTGTTCAATAAACCCATGATCTGAAAGTGAGCGGGTCAAGGCCCTGGCATGTTCAATGTCCCTGCTTGCCTTTTCAAAAGCTTCTTCCCTTGTTATAGTGATACGTGCAACCCCATCGGCTATAGCCTGCATCGCAACATCTGCAGCCTCATGAGGGAACACCCCGGCTTCTTCCATGTTCGGAACAATATTTTCGGGATTAATCCCCCTGCGTTCAGCATAATCGGCAAGCGAATGGGCTGCCCTGATGGCCATATTGTCGGTGATTTTCCGGGCCCTTACCAGCAGCGCTCCTTTAAGAATCCCCGGGAATCCGATTGAGTTGTTGACCTGGTTGGGAAAATCACCTCTCCCGGTCGCTACGATAAATGCTCCTTCTTCCTTTGCAGCATATGGATAAATCTCAGGAACCGGGTTAGCGCAGCAAAATACTACAGATTTCTCTGCCATACTCTTTATCCATGGCCTTTTGATCACATCGGGGCCAGGTGTGGACAAGGAGATCAGTACATCAGCATTTTTCATGGCTTCTTCGATGGTAGCGATCTTGCCCGCGTTTGTTGTGAGACAAAGTTCCCATTTACGATAAAAACGTTTATCGCATTCACAATCTTTTCGGTCGGCATTAAGGGATCCTTTGGTGTCGAACAAAACCATCTTCGCGGGATCGGCGCCGTCGGCAATCAGTAAGCGTGCAATAGTCGTGTTTGAAGCACCGGCTCCGTTCAGGACTATCCTCACATCCCCTATCTTCTTTCCGGCAAGCTTGAGTGCATTGATTACCCCTGCAAGAGTAACGCAGGCTGTACCCTGGGCATCGTCATGCCAAACGGGGATATCGCATTCCTCTCTTAAAACATCAAGTACTCTGAAACAGTTTGGCTGTGAAATATCTTCCAGGTTTATTGCCCCGAAACTATGCTGAACCATTTTTACAAACTGTATGATCCTTTCAGGGTCATTCTTTCCGTTTTCATCCTTGCTGTTGATGCATAAGGCAACCCCGTCGACACCGCCCAGGTATTTCATCAGGAAAGCTTTGCCTTCCATAACTCCGAGCCCTCCTGATGGTGTGCAATCGCCATCCCCAAGCACCCTGGTTGAATCGCTTACAACGGCAACCAGGTTGCCCCTGTTTGTAAGTTCAAAAGAGGCATCATTATTGTCCCTGATGTTGGTCGATACCTTCGAAACGCCAGGGGTATACCAAACGTTAAACCAGTTAAAACCAGCAACTGGTGCCTTAGGCACGGTCTGTATTTTACCGGAATAAAAACTATGAGCTTTTTCTGACAATTTCTTGAGAAACAAGGTCTTGCCTTTTGCAATCTGCTCCTGGGTAAACTGGTCAGGAAATACTTCATTAAGGTTGTCGAGGTTCAGGTTGATCTCTTTCATAAAATGTTTTTTTGTAAAAATAAATAAATAATATTGTACCTTTGCAGATCATCTAATTAAAATTTGTTTTTATGTCTACAGGTAAAGTTAAATTCTTCAATGAAAGAAAAGGTTTCGGGTTCATCGTTGATGATTCCAACCAGTCTGAAATTTTCGTACACGTCAGTGGCCTGATCGACAAGATCAAGCAGGATGATGTGGTTTCTTTTGATGTAACAGAAGATAAAAGAGGTAAAAAAGCAATCAACGTAAAAAGGGGATAATCCATTTACAATGAATGCATAAAAAAAAAGCCGCCCGGTGGGGACGGCTTTTTTGTTTTTATGTCATCCGGTTTATTTGTTCAGCATCACCGGCATTACCAGCATCAGGATATCCTCATCTTTGTTCTCAACATTTGCCGGAAGAAGGATTCCTGCACGATTCGGGCCCGACATTTCGAGCCTTACCTCATCACAATCAATATTTCCAAGCATTTCGAGAAGGAACTTTGAGTTGAAACCGATTTCGAGGTCTTCACCGTCGTAGGCACAGGTCAGCCTCTCTTTCCCTTCATTTGAAAAATCTATATCCTCAGCAGTAAGAAGCAATTCCTTACCGGTAATTTTAAACCTTACCTGGTGGGTCGACTGGTTTGCGAATATAGATACACGTTTGATCGAATTCAGCAAGGCCAGGCGGTCGATAACCATATGGTTTGGATTTTCTTTTGGGATCACAGCCTCATAATTGGGGTACTTCCCGTCGATCAGCCGGCAGATCAGGCTTACATTCGAAAATGAGAAGAACGCATTAGTGCGGTTGTATTCAACACTGACTTCGGTATCCTGGGCTGCCAGGATATTTTTAAGCAGGTTAAGAGGCTTTTTGGGCAAAATGAATGCAGCTGAGGATTCTGCTTTTGCATCAAGCCTGGTATAGCGTACCAGTTTGTGCGCATCAGTCGCCACAAAAATTATATCATCGGGGGAAAGTTGGCAGAACACGCCGGAAAGTACAAGCCTCAATTCATCGTTACCTGTGGCGAAAATGGTTTTAGTTATAGCCTTTGAAAGGACACCCGAAGGAATCCTGATTGACGTCGGTTCTTCGAGAGGAGGAGTACGAGGATACTCATCGCTCCTGTGGCCGCTGAGCTTGTATTTTCCATCTCCGGCAGATATCTCGATCAGCAGGGAGGCCATGTCAATGGAAAAGGAGACAGGAACATCGGGCAGGGTCTTCAGTATATCAACAAGGATCTTTGCTGGAATTGCAACAGAGCCATCGGCTTCTGATTTATCAGGTTTCACGGTAACGCTCATGGTGGTCTCCAGGTCGGAAGTTGTCACGGTGAGCACATCTTCATTAAGGTCAAACAAAAAATCATCAAGGATAGGCAAGGTGTTGTTGCTGTTGATCACGCCAAGGACTGCCTGCAGATTTTTTAACAGCAAGGAACTGGAAATGATGAATTTCATACTTTTTTATTTTTAGTTGAATAAGGATGTAAATATACTGTTTTTAATCTTTTTGAGAAAGCCGGGAGCGGTTCAATTTATCACTTTTTACCCCCACCTTTGAAATTAAATTTATTCTCTTCTCCATTTATAAGACGAATAATGTTTGAACGGTGAGTGAATAAAACAAATACTGTAACAAAAACCGAAAGAATGACCAGGCCTGCATGATGCTCGCCTGTTACAAACACAACGATCAGTGGGAATGCCGATGCAGCAATACATGACGAGAGAGAGACATAACGTGAAACAGCAAGCACTCCGATAAAGATGCCCAGCACAATCAGAAGTGCAAGCGGATAAAGGGCAATTCCGACTCCAGCCATGGTTCCTACGCCCTTTCCTCCCCTGAACCCCGCAAAAACGGGAAAAACATGTCCGAGGGCGGCAGCTACAGCTGCACCTATTTCTATATATACAACCTGGTCGGGAGTAAACCCCTGGTCGGGAAAAAGGCTGGTCATGAAAACCGCCAGCCAGCCTTTGAACACATCAAACAGGAGAACGGGTATCCCGGCTTTATAGCCCAGTACACGGATGACGTTTGTTGCACCGGCATTTCCACTTCCATGCTGCCGAACGTCAATCCCATAAACAGCCTTGCCTATCCATACGGCCGAAGGTATCGAGCCGATCAGGTATGCGAGAAGTATCTGAATAATGATCATTATCATGTAGGCAAAGATAATTAATCGTTTGTCGTTTCAAATTTTCTCACGAAATCTCTTTTTTTCCTTTCAGTTGAGATCGTGTAACTAAAGCCTTTTGATTGTTTGTCAGCCTTCTTTTGTTCAGTTTTCGATTTGCGGGCATTGATTACCATGTCGTTGAACCCAATATCGGAGGAAATAGCCTGAAGGATGTTATTCCGGTAATTGAAGAAATACCAATCCTGACCGGTTAACTGCAAAATGAATGTAAACTCATCCCCGTTCCTTTTCTTTGTAAACTCCATTTTCCCGTTAACATAACGGTATACCTGGTTCTTGCCGATAACAGCGATGCCGATAGGCCCGGTTGAAAGCCAGGACCTGGAAGCGCTGTCCCAGTGCAGGTTGACATCGCCAAAGTAAATTGTTCGTTCAAGCTGTTCAGGGAATTTCCTGAGGCGACCGGTAAGGGCAAGTTCATTTTTAAACCGTTCAAGTTCTTTTGGATCCATCGTGTTCTGCAGAGCTGCGCCGAAGGGAGTCCCGTCTATACTCAAAGGATTCAGGTTTGTGCTGGCAAGTTCGGTGCTTAGCTTTTGCATTGCTTCATCGGAGAATGGAAAGTCCATTGCTAAGGAGATCCGGGCATGTGTTGAATCTTTGATCAGGAAGTGGTCCATGGTGCCATATGCTTCGAGGGAAAGAGGTCCCCCGTTCACTCCGAGAGATAGCTTACCGTCTCCCCTCATCCGGCAGAGAGTCTGATTGAAAGAAATAAAATTCCCCGGGAGGGATAAGTTTGCAAGCTTTGATGTATCAGCGATGCGGAATTCAGTCGTAGGAAGATCATAGGTCAACATACTTGAAGCACTGTACATCGAGGAATCACTGAAGCTGGCCCGGCGCATGAAAAACGCCGGGTAAATACTTGCATCGGAGGTTGAAAAGGCGAGGGTGAGGGCCATCCTCTCACCAAGCATATTGACCGGCTGGGGAGGAATGGGAATCATCACCTTGTAAGGATTGATATTGCTGTTGAATTTAATCCACTCAGGTTTTGGCTTGGTGAGACATTCAGAAACAACCCTGAATCCACCGTTGAAATTAAGTTCTTTTCTCCCGGCTGCAATTTCCACACCACCTCTGAACTGAAATTCGGGACTGAGAGTAAAATATGCTGAATCAGAAACAGCACCTTCGGCGATAGTCTGTAAGGCAGTGTCAACTTTTATAGAAGAAAACTCAATCTTCTGCCTAAGACCATTCCGGTCAATATAATCCAGCATTCCCCGTCCGGTATAGTTTTTCCTTGAAGCGATAGAAACTTCCGATTGGTAAAACTGGTGGTACATTGTTTTTGTATTGGCGATGATTATCGCATGTTTCAGCGTCTGCATTTCGGCTGATCTGAAAATCCTGACTTTCCCCGAATCGGGATACACTGCTGCATCGGCAACCTTGATGATCCTGACATCTTCAGCATCGATCACATTGGTCCTGAGATTGTATCTTGCCCTTGCGGCAAAGAACTTGAGGGAATCCTGAAGAGGGTGAACCGAGATAAACTCAGAACCGGTATAGCCAACATTAATAAGCTGGGTAAGACTAAGAGAATCAGCGATAAATTTCCTGCTTTGTTCATTCGAAAGTGAGAGTTCTTCATTATCGATCATCCAGTCGAAGCGGTCCATGGAACAAACATACTGGTTCAGCGGGAACTCCACTTTCGAGATACCAACGTTAGACCGGAATTCGCCTCTTCGTTTATCAAAGTCGAAATGGGTCTGATAATTTTTTGTTGAGATTGTAAGATCTGCGAGGTCATAGGATTTAATCCTGAAATTCGCGATAAGAGCATCAAAGGTCCTTCTTTTGAATTTAAATCCTTTGGAATCCATCTCCGCATCTTTGATCTTCACAGTACCGATACCAGAGAGTAAAGAGGGTGTAAGTGCAAGTGTGCCACCGAATGTTGACTGATCATTGTACATTTTCATTTCTTTCGACAGGCTGGTGACCAGCATGGAATCTTTGTAAGGAATCCAGAACTGGTTTACCGTATCAGCAATCACAGCCGGATATTCCACATCGCCAGCCTGCTCCCGCATGGCGAAATTCCTTGAGATTGACCGTAAGGAATCAGGAAAGAATACGAATCCTGAAGATGCTGAGGTTGAGTTTAGGTAAACCAGGGTCCCCTCTCCCCTGAGCCCGCGTTCGCTCAGGTCAATTTTTGAGATGAAAGTCCCCTTTCCTCCGTAAACAGGTAATCCTGCCGGTTCAGTCAGTTTCTCAAATCCCAGTGAGTAATCCGGGCGAACTTTGAGCGGTTGAACTATTTTCGGAAATATACCTGCCGATGTAAGAGCTCCGCCAAAATCCAGACTATCGGTATGAACCACATCAAGGCTTTGAATAGTAAATGGATTAACGTCAAAGAAAAACTTGTCTTTTGTGTATACGCCTTTCTGTATGAACTTTTTATCCCAGTAGACCTGTGAAATGTTTTTATTGTGAAAGACAGGATACTCTGGCAGTGATTTCAGCCCGGCTTTGTTATCAGGAAGATCAATCAGAAGGTCTCCGCTAAGGTTCCGTATCGAAGTCTTGACTTTTACAAGCGGGAATTGTCCCGTTTTGGGATCCCTGGTTTTGCCAAGCACATAAAACACCATTGAATCAACCATTGGCAGGTTGAATTTGAATTTATTGTATTCAAATGAGCAATCTTTCCCATAAAAATCAAACAGGCCAGCTTCAATCTTTCCGTTGAATAAGATGTCCATGTCCTTTTTTACTAATAGCTCCCCGTCTTTGGGGTACAGAGCCACATGCTGGGAATCACTTACAAACACACTGTTCACCCCCTGGAGCTTGAGATCAAAAGTTTTCAGGTCGAGAATGCCATTGCTTGCATTGGTTGTTTTTGAATGAAAGAAGATCTCATCGTAATCGGTCTTCCCGTCCCTGGCCTTGACATAATTGTATAGTTTATCCTTTACCTGTGCAAGTTTTTCCTCCTGATCGTATACCAGGAATCCCCGATCAGCGAGTTTCAGCAAGTGCAGTTCCACCTGCTCCTGTGGCATTGCCATGAACCTGGTGAGATCTTCAAGTCTTATCTCTCTTGATTTCTTTTTATCAGTAAAATTCTTTATTACATTCAGGATATTCAGTTCATCGATCCCCTGCAATTTATCGTACCTGTTCCTTGAGTAATAATTCGTGGACTCAAAGATTGCATTACTGACTTTGCTCGGGCCAGCCATCATTTTGAAATTCACCTTAGTCTCGTTCAGTTTCCAATTCAGCTGTTCACAATAAATTTCAATCTTATGCCAGGAATCAAACCAGGGGGTGATCGAACTTACTCTCACGTCTTTGGTGAATGAAAGCTCCTTTATCGAGTCGAGGTATTTCATTTCCAGCCCCGGATGATATATCGAATCTGTCTCATGTCGGAGGGTAATTGAAGCTGGGGAAGCGCTGATTCTATTTTGCCGGATCACAAAATTACGAGCCCTGATATCCATAAAATCCTCTCCGTCTTTCTTCACTCTGATGAGGGCATCTTTTTTATGTGCACCAGATCCAAGTACTCTTGATCCTTCCATGGCGAATCCGCCAAGGTAATCCATATTGGCGAACAGATTTTTAATTGACAGTTCATTATCATAAGAATAGAATCTCGGATACGAAGCACGGTCTTCATCCACATCCACAAGTACCTTATCAATCAGGGAGCCAAGGATAGGTGAACTGAAATACTTTTTATTAAACATCTGAGCAGAGTCGGCTGTTAACTTTGAATACCGGACCTGGATCTGGTAGTGGTCAAGGTTGGCATACACCTGGGCAGGGTCAAGGCCAACCCTTGTCCAGTTTACTTGCCCTTCACGTCCAACCCATCGGAGAGAGAGAGGAAAAAACACTCCTTTCGTCCCGTGAATCACCATGGAATCTTTATTTACGTAACATACCAGATCAGCTTTAGAGAATTCAATGAGTGGCACAGAATCGTTTCTTATTTTAAATTCAGGCGGACTTACTTTCCATCTTGTTGACTGGGATTTGTACATCAGCCCTTCTCCGAAGAGGCTGGTGGTCATGTCGAGAAACCCAAGAAAATTTCGCGTACTTTTTTCTTTCAGAAGTTTTGTGAGGACAGCTGACCATGGCTGAAACATTGCATCAGGCTGGTGCGAATCTACAATTACATTCAGGGCATCGATGAAACTGAAAAAGTCAGGAAAGACACGTACCTTCTTTTTCAGCATCTCGTTGCAAAGGGAGTAAATAACCCTCTTCCTGGCATGTTCAAAGGTTTCTTTATTCCATTTCTGTACAAAGCTTGTCATTACAGGCTCTACAAGCTTACGGTCATTGTCGGAAAGTCCAAACAGCATGCCGTTAAGCTCCCCGATGAATTTAGTGGAATCGCCCGAAAAACCGATTGTGCGCTGGTTCTGAGGCATGGCCTCCGGGGAAAGCAGCAGGAAGGTAATGACGATAAGTAAACTGTAACAGTATTTTAGTCCACTCATTTTACAAAAGTTGCCACAGTCCAATGGTTCAAAGAGTCGGTTCCTGCCTGTTGCATTCCCAGGGCCCTTGCGGCCTTTCCGATAATTTCCAGGTCTTCCTCATAGAAACCACTCAGGTAAAGTCTGGCATTCTCAGCCATCACTTTAAAATATACAGGAATATCGTTAAGCAGGACATTACGGTTAATATTCGCAAATACGAAGTCATAAGGGCCTTCGGGAATGTCATCCGCAGTCCCACGGGTTACCTGAACCGTAGTGATCTTATTACGTGCAACATTCTCGAGTGAATTGAGAAAGGACCATTCATCATTATCAATTGCAACCACCCGGTCAGCTCCAAGCTTTGCCGCAATTATGGCAAGCACTCCCGTTCCCGTTCCCATATCAAGAACGCTGCAGCCGGTAAAATCATTACGGAGCAGGGTTTTGATCATCAGCCATGTAGTTTCATGATGAGCTGTACCGAAAGACATCTTCGGTTCAATAATAATATCAAGGAAGGAAGCAGGCAAGGGGTCATGGAACGGAGCCCTGATCAGGCAGTTTTCAATCTGAACAGGTTTATAGCCCGATTCCCAGACTGCATTCCAGTTCTGTTCTTCAATTTTTTCAACCTTGTATTTAAAACCATCACGCAGGGCTTTTTCTTCGAGGAAACCAGCCACTTTCATAATATCAAACTCATCAAGAGGTATAAACGCAGAAAAGTTGCCTTCATTCTCTTCGGTAAAGCTTTCGAATCCCAGTTCGCTCAGTTCGGCGGTGAGTATTTCGGCCTTTTCCCCGGTAAGCCCGGTTATACTGACTTCTACGTATTGCATCAGAGGGCATCAAAGATTGTTAAAAAATCATCGGCTTTGAGGGAGGCTCCGCCGATGAGTCCTCCGTCGACATCGGGCTTGCTGAAAAGCTCGGCGGCATTTTTTGCATTACAGCTCCCGCCATAAAGGATAGTTATACCATCTGCAATTTTTGAAGAATATTTTGCGGATATCAGGCTCCGGATATAAGCATGCATCTCCTGTGCCTGCTCCGGTGTGGCATTCATGCCCGTGCCAATGGCCCATACAGGCTCATAGGCAATGACAACATCGGAGATCTGATCTTCAGTGAGATGGAAAAGTGACTCATGAAGTTGTTGTTCGACAACCTTAAAATGCTTACCTGCTTCCCGTTCGGGCAAGAGTTCCCCGCAACAGAAGACAGGTTTGACTGAATTCTTCAGCAGTCCATCGAGTTTGCGAGCCAGGAACTCATGGCTCTCATTAAAATATTTCCTACGTTCCGAATGACCCACAATACAGTATTCCACTTCCATCGAAGCCAGCATTGCCGGGCTGACCTCACCGGTAAACGCCCCGCTGTCATCGGGATATACATTCTGGGCGCCGACTGCGAACGCCGCATCTTCGGCAATGTCTGTTGCCATTTCCAGGTAAGGGAACGGAGGGCAAAGTATAACAATTTTGTTTTCAGCCTGAATGTCGCCGAGCGAGTCGGCTATTTGTGCTATCAGTTCCTCCGCTTCAAAGAAGTTCTTGTTCATTTTCCAGTTTCCTGCGACAATTCTGTTTCTCATGTTTATGGTTTTTGGTGATTGGTGGTTGGTGATTGGTGATTGGTGATTGGTGGTTGAGGCTGCTAAAAACCAACAACTAACAACCAACAACCAATCACGTTCGTATTCTGACTCTTGGATCGAGGATCCCGTAAAGGATATCTGCCATGATATTAATAATTATAAGAATGACTGATATAAAAAGTACTGCTCCCATGATGACTGGAAAATCATATTTGTCAAGTGCATTAACTATAACCAGGCCGATTCCTTTCCAGTCAAAGACATATTCTACAAAAACTGCCCCTGACAGCAGGGAAGCCAGCCAGCCGGTGGCTGCAGAAACAACAGGGTTCATGGCATTTTTCAAAGCATGCCCGAGGATGATACGGCTCTGGCTGAGACCTTTAGCCCTGGCAGTTCGGATGTAATCCTGGGAAAGCACTTCAAGCATGGAGTTGCGGGTAAGTTCAACGATAACAGCCAGAGGTCTGATTCCCAGCGTAAATGCAGGCAGGATGAGGTTTTTAAGGTTGAGGTACTCCCCATTGCCAAGGTCATCGACAGAATAAAGGCTGCCGGCCATATTGAGATGGGTTATGCCGGCAAGGACGAATGCAAAGATCCATGCGTTCAGGATGGCTGCAAAAAACGAGGGGAGCGACATTCCAAGTACTGAGAATACCAGGGAGATCCTGTCGATGAATGAATTTTTATAAAGAGCGCAAACGATGCCGATTGAGATACCTGCAATAAGCGCGAAGAACATTGAGACCAGTGCAAGAATGAAGGTGTTGATGAAGCTTTCAAAGAGAAGTTCCGAAACATTCCTTTGAGTCTGGTATGAACGCCGGAGACAGGGATATTTAACTGCAACGGAGAATTTCTTCACTGACAGGAGAAGAAGCGGGTTACCATATTTTAAAGTATCGTACCGGAAGCTGCTGGAAGGATTTCCGCATGAGTGGAATGAAACCGGGCTCAGGTCATTAAGATAGGCAGCAAACTGCAGAGGAAGAGGTTTATCGGTTCCCAGTTCCTTTCGGAGGTTTGCAACTGACGCACTGTCGGCCCTTTGTCCGAGCATCATCCGGGCAGGATCACCCGGTAAAATATTAAACAGGAAAAAGATTACGATTATCACTCCGAGAAGGACCAGCATTCCATAGCCAAGCCGCTGAATAACGAAACGTATCATTTAAAGTACGTTTCATTGACAACGTCCCAGTCGGGAAAATCCCTGAAAGCCCATTTATCAACCACAAGGCCGTCTTTCAGCAATATCAGTCCGGGGTTCGATCTGACCATAGTCTTAAGAATTACGTCATCGGCATTATAAAAGTCAAATGCGGCACCCTGCTGAAGCTTAAATTTACGAACCTCATCGGGCATGGCACTGGTAATGCAAATAAATGTCATCCCCGAAGCCAGAGCTTTTTTATAGAAGGGAAGAATTTTGACGAAAGATGTTTTGTTTGTTTTACCAAGGTTATAGGCAACAAGGATGAACTGGTAGTCGGGGTTCTGCAAGACCGATGCCGTCATATCATTCCCATTCATATCTTCGACCATCAGGCTGGCGGCCCGACCGGCATTGGGATCTTCGACCCTCTGGCTGTCGAACACCCACTGTGACATCCACAAGGTATCATTCCAGGGGTAATTTGAAGCCAGGTATTCCTTTTTCTCCCCGGTCTTTTTGTTTTTATAGGTTACAAAGAATTTCACAGGCCGGTTCTCGGTTTTATTGACCCTGTTTCCTTTTTTCCATGCCATGAAATCCTTGAGCGGAAGATGCCTTGCACTGTATACGCTCATCCATGAAAATACCAGCGCTGTTATGAGTAAAAGAGAGATATCAGCTCTGACCGGCAGGGCCGAGCGGTATTTCTTCCTCCACATGAAGACCGGGATTACGAACCCCATGAGCACAAGGTTTTTGATAAACGTTTGGATGTTGGTGAGTTTTATTGCATCACCAAAACAACCGCAATCGGGCACCAGGTTCCAGATTGCATCTATGAATGTGAGAACAGTGAAGTAGGTCATGACAAGTAAAAGAAGCCAGGCTGTTTTCCTGATCCAGAGGTTGAACAACAGGCTCACCCCGATTGTAAATTCAAGCACAATGAGAAGTATGGCCAGTTCAATGGCAAAGCGACCGGCCCAGGGAATGCTGAAGGCAACGAAGTAGTCCTCAATACGGAAGGCAGTCCCCAAGGGGTCTACACCCTTGACAAATCCGCTGAAAATGAACACCAGCCCTATAAGAATGCGGAAGCAGCTTCTAAGAAGTTTCATAGTTTAGCCTGATCAGTGCGAAGATCGCATAATTGATAATATCGTAATAATTTGCATCCAGTCCTTCGGAAATAAACGTCTTGCCTTTATTGTCTTCGATCTGTTTGATGCGCAGCAGTTTCATCAGAATAATGTCGGTAAGTGAACTCAGCCTCATATTTCTCCAGGCCTCACCATAATCATGATTTTTTTTCAGCATGAGTTCTCTTGCCTCGATGATATACTTCGAATACAGAAGTGCCCCCTCATCGGGAGGCAATTCAAGCTTGGAATCATTACCCAGTTCAAGCTGGATAAGAGCAATCACTGAATAATTCACAATGCCGATGTATTCAGGTTTGATACCTTCGTCAACCTTCTGTACACCTTTATCGTCTATGCTGCGGATGCGCTGGGCCTTGATATAGATCTGGTCGGTAATGGAAGAGGTTCGGAGAATCCTCCAGGCCGTGCCGTAATCCTTCATCTTGGTGATGAAAATATTTTGGCAAAGGCTGATAATATCATTGAATTCTTTCTCAGTATCAGGGTTTCCGTTCATAAGCAAATCTCTGAAGTCAGGGACCGAACACTTTAATCCAGATATGTAAAATGGAATGCCGGTGGGGGGCCCTGGTTTGTGTGGACTAAATTACAAAAATTCGGGGAGAAGGAGGGGATTTGCCGGAGTGAATTATTAAAAAAAGCT
>SESA01000596.1_pt1 | contig 22595 bp, 18 predicted proteins | sample 3171451 | NCBI WGS metagenome assembly SESA01 (sample SAMN06051862, study PRJNA518727) | freshwater metagenome | biome: subpolar coniferous forest; feature: holomictic lake; material: water; isolation source: holomictic Lake 227, 8 m depth | place: Canada: near Kenora, Ontario | collected...
GAATCCTGAAGTCGTTTACATTGTGCTCGGGGCGACCCATCCGAACCTCATTGCGGCGGAGGGCGAGGTTTACCGGGAAAAGCTTCAGGAGCTTGCCTGCGAGCGCGGCGTGGCCGATAGCGTTATGTTTCACAACCGCTTCGTGACCCTTGAGGAACTGAAGGAGTTTATCGGTGCCGCAGATATCTACGTTACGCCGTACCTCAACCCAGCGCAGATCACTTCGGGGACGCTGGCGTACGCTTTCGGGGGTGGGAAAGCACTGATCTCGACTCCGTATTGGCACGCTCAGGAGTTGCTTGCCGAGGAGCGCGGCATTTTGGTGCCGTTCGCCGATTCACAGGCCATTGCGAATGGGGTGAACCATTTCCTTGCGAATCCGACCCTGATGACGGCGATGCGCAAGCGCGCCTGGAAGGCGGGTAGGGAAATGATCTGGCCAGTGGTGGCGCGGCGCTACATGGAAAGCTTTGAGCGGGCGCGGGCCAGTTTAAGCGTGCCCTCCATCGAGACGGCCGCCGCGCGCAAGGTTGAAAACGCGAATTATCCGATGCCTGCGCTGAAGCTCGATCATCTCTTCAAGATGAGCGATCACACAGGGATCTTCCAGCACGCCATCTACAACGTGCCAAATTTCCACGAAGCCTATTGCACGGACGATAACGCGCGCGCCTTTATTTTCACGGTGCTGCTTCAGGAGATGAATTTGAATGAGCCGAAAGTGGATCGCCTGGCCAGCAGTTATCTCGCGTTTCTGTGGTATGCCTTCGACGCAAACACCTGCCGCTTCCGCAATTTCATGAGCTATGAACGGAAATGGCTGGAACTCCACGGCTCGGAGGACAGCCATGCCCGGGCATTGTGGGCAGTGGGAACGGCGCTCGGGCGTTCGCAAAACGAAGGGCACCGAAATCTCTGCGGGCTCCTGTTCCAGCGGGGCCTGCCTCCGGTCGTGCGCTTCAGTTCGCCTCGCGCCTGGGCGTTTGCCCTGATCGCCATTCACGAATACCTGCGAACGCTTTCCGGGGATCGCGTAGTCAGCCAGACGCGGGAGGTTTTGACGAACATGCTCGCGGATTTGTTCCGCGCAAACTCGTCGCCGGACTGGCAGTGGTTCGAGCGCACCGTCACGTATGACAATGCGAAGCTCTCCCACGCAATGATCCTGAGTGGTCACTGGACGGCGCAACCCGAAATCCTCGAGATCGGCCTCACCTCGCTGCGCTGGTTGCTCAAAGCGCAGACCGCCGAAGGCGGGCACTTCGCACCGATCGGCTGCAACGGCTTTTGGGTGCGGGGCGGGGAGAAGGCTCGCTTCGATCAGCAACCGCTCGAAGCTCACGCCATGGTATCGGCTTGTTTGGAAGCCTTCGCCGTGACGCGCGACGAGTATTGGCGCAAGGCGGCGCGGCGCTGTTTCGAGTGGTTCCTCGGGCGCAACGATCTCGGCCAGCCGCTCTATGATCCTACGACAGGCGGCTGTCGTGACGCCATGTTGCAAGATCACCTCAATCAAAACCAAGGCGCGGAATCGAGCCTGGCGTTCTATCTCTCCTTTGCGGAACTCACTCGCTCCGAAGAAGGCAACCGTAATACCCCGAAGCCATGAATAATCTGAAGATCGAACCGACCGGCGTTGTATTTCGCCCGGACAACTCTCGCGTGTTGATCCGGCCATTCATTCCCGGCGATCCGGCGCGCGTCGTGAATATCATCGGGCGGGCGCTGGCCCTCAGCGAAGCTGAAGTCGAAGAGCAACTGGTGGCTGTTGCCGAGGACTTCGGTAAACGGCACTTGGATATCCGCGCCCTTTGGCGGCAACACTTCGAGCGGGTAAAGGCTCATGTGTTCAGCAGTCGGCCGCTTTCCGAGGCCCGCCGACTCTACATCGGCGCTCTTTTCACCGGCGAGTATGCCTTGGAATCCGCTGCCCTATTTAATCCCTCCATCGTGGCGCATCCTGATCAGTCCAACCTTGCCGAGGGGGAACTGCGCTTTATTCTCAGCCTGCGCGCGACCGGCGAGGGGCATATCTCGTCCATCGAGTTTCGCACCGGAATCATTCACGCTGACTATTCGATCACCACCGAGAAACCGTCGCGTTTTGTCACCGCGCCAACGGTCAATCCAAACCCGACCTATCGCAAAACGATCTTCCTGGACAAGCTCATGGAGATGGGTTTTGAGAACGATTGGTCGAGCCTCGTCATGGAGTCGCTGGGCGAAGGTTTCACGCTGAGCGAGCTTGAGAAGTCGATGCAGCGCGCCACCCAGAGAAAACCGTTGCCGCGCGATGTGCAACGGACCATGGAGTGCGTGCGCTGGCTGGCGCAGTCCAACTACGAAGTGGACTTCAGCCCCTCGGTTGCCGTCTCCGAACGCATCATTTTTCCCGTCTCCTCCAATGAAAGCAATGGCATGGAAGACGCGCGCTTCGTCCGCTTCGTTGAAGAGGATGGCAGCGTGATTTATTACGCAACCTATACTGCCTACAACGGTCACGCCATTCTGCCTCAGCTCCTTGAGACCCCTGATTTCCTGCACTTCCGCGCCCTCACCCTCAACGGGAAAGCGGTTCAAAACAAGGGGATGGCACTCTTCCCCCGTCGCATCGACGGACGCTACGCCATGATCTCCCGACAGGACGATGAGAACCTGTTTCTCATGTTCTCCGACAATCCTCACTTCTGGAGCGATCCGAAGTTGCTGCGCCGGCCGGGAGAACCGTGGGAATCCGTGAAGATCGGCAACTGTGGCTCTCCGATTGAAACTGACGCGGGCTGGCTGGTCATTACGCATGGCGTCGGTCCCATGCGCAAATATTGCATTGGCGCGATGCTTCTCGATCTTAACGATCCATCGAAGGTCCTCAGTCACCTCAGCGAACCGCTCTTGAGTGCGAAAGATGCCGAGAGAGAGGGCTACGTGCCCAACGTGGTCTATACCTGTGGGGCGCTGGTTCACCGCGGGCGGCTCATTCTGCCCTACGGCCTCAGCGACACGGCCGCCACGATTGTCACGATAGAACTCGATAACTTGCTGGCTTTGCTCGGGCACTAGCTGTGGAAAAAGGCTTGTCTCTGAAGGGGGGCTTTGGAATGCTGCGAGTCCTCCATGAACCCCGCTATTGTTGGAACTCTGATTGCTATCGCCGTGATCGTTTCATTTTTTGCAGGTCATGGCCGCGGCAGGTGGTGGATACTGGGTCTGGTCCTGGCTCTGATCGCGGTGGGCGGGGGCGGGATGTGGCTGATGGAACGCGGGCCTCAGAAAGTCTTTAGGCATTCGCCGATTTCGGGAGGCCATTTGGCCTGGCTGTTTTCGACCCTGGCCATCCTGGGCTTCGGCGGTTTCGTCGGTTTGATGATCCGCTGTGCTCTGGGAATTGGGCGGTGATGGGTTGATCTAAACCGAGAGAGGAGTCTCACGCCAAGCACCGGTCCGCCAAGGGGGGGAGTGGCAAAAGACTCGCGCAGAGGCGCTGATGCGCAGAGGTGGAACAATGCGATACTCTGCGCCTACCGTGAGCTCTTCTAAACCCGCCGGTACCGGTAGTACGCCGCGCAAGCGCCTTCGTTGGAAACCATGGTGGCGCCCAGAGGATGTTCGGGGGTGCAGCGGATGCCGAATGCGGGGCATTCCTGGGGGCGTTTCACTCCCTGGAGAATCAAGCCGCTGATGCACTCGCTCGATTCTTCCGTCTGGTAATCGGCCACTCCAAAGCGTTGCTCGGCATCGAAGCCTGAGTATTGCGCTGTAAGTCCCAATCCGCTTTTCGGAATTTCGCCCACTCCCCGCCACTTGCGCGGGATCACGCGGAACACCTTCCGGATGATCTGCTGCGCGGGCTCGTTTCCCTTGTCGCGGACGGCGCGCGCATACTGGTTTTCCACTTCGGCCCGCCCTTGCTCCAACTGCTGAACGCACATCAGGACGCCTTGCAAAATATCGAGCGGCTCGAATCCGGTCACGACAATCGGGACGCGGTAGCTCTGAGCGATCGGCTCGTATTCTTCCGTCCCCATAATCGCGCAGACGTGGCCGGCTGCCAGGAAGGCGTTCACGCAATTGACCGGAGAGGAGAGGATCGCCTCCATGGCCGGTGGGACGAGGACATGGGAGACGAGCAGTGAAAAATTCCGCAACCCTTCCCGTTCGGCTTGGAACACCCCCATGGCGTTGGCCGGGGCAGTGGTTTCGAAGCCGACGGCAAAGAACACCACTTCGCGGCTCGGGTTTTCGCGGGCGATTTGGACCGCGTCGAGCGGCGAATAGACGATCCGCACGTCCCCGCCGCTCGCTTTGACGGAGAGCAAATCGCGCTCGCTCCCCGGCACGCGCAACATGTCGCCGAAAGAGCAAAAGATCACGCCGGGTCGGGACGCGATCTGGATCGCCTTGTCGATCAACTCCAGCGGAGTGACGCAGACGGGGCAGCCGGGGCCGTGAACCAGCCGGATCGCCTTGGGCAGAAGCTCGTCGATCCCGAATTTGACAATCGCGTGGGTTTGCCCGCCGCACACTTCCATGAGCGTCCAAGGCCGGGTGACCGTGCGGGCGATGGCGTCTGCCAGTTGCCGCGCGGCTGCCGGATCGCGGTATTCGTCGATGAACTTCATGGCGTGGCCCCTCCTTCGAGATCCGCGAGTTCGTTCATCTGCTTCAAGTAGCCAAAGATCAAGTCGGCCTCGGCTTCATCCACCGTGCTTAAGGCAAACCCGACATGGACCATGACGTAATCTCCAACGCTGGCTTCCGGCGTAAACGCCAGGTTCACTTCTTTGACGATCCCGCCAAAGCTAACCCGTCCGTTGCGCAGGTAAGGGTCGTCGCCCGCGATGCTCAGAATTTTTCCAGGGACAGCTAAACACATAGTTAGAGTTAGGTTATCAGTTTTCCTTTAGATCGACCATTCCCATCGCAACGGCTGCCACCTGCCCGAGCGCGATGCCCCCGTCATTGCACGGCACGCGCTGGTGCCAGACGGGGGTGAATCCTTCCTCGCGCAGTTGCCGGACCGTCTGGGTCAGCAACCGTTCGTTTTGGAAACAGCCTCCGGAAAGAGCCACTGTCGAATGCCCCGAGCGGCGCGCCATTTCGACGATTAGTGCCGCGAGGGTATTATGAAATAGGCCTGCCTGCTGCGCCATCGGAACCCCGGCTTGGGTATCGGCGAGGAGAGCGCGAATCGCCGGCTCCCAGTCGATGACCAGAGGCGAACCGTTGTCCGGCTGCTGAACGGCAAAGGGATACGCGGAGGGGGAAGACGCGGAGACGCGGGGATGGGGAGACGCGGAGAGAAGAACACGCGGAGACGCAGCGACGGGGGAGGCGCAGAGAGAAGAAGGTGCGGAGGCGTCCGCGCTCCATTCCAGTTCCATCGCGGCTTGGCCCTCGAACGTTGCAATCTGCCGCAGCCCGGCAATTGAGGCCACGGCATCGAAGAGGCGCCCAATGCTGGAGGTTCGGGGCGTGTTAATGTTCCGCCGGAGCATGGTCCGGAGCGTATTGAGCTCCGGCGCCGAAAATGCGCGAAGGGGGGCCAACTCCGTCATGCCGAACACGTTCTCCCCGAAAATTTCATAGAGGAGTCCAAGCGCGCTCCGGCGTGGTTCCTTTACAGCCGCCTCCCCGCCCGGAAGCGGAAAGGTGCGGAGATGGGCAAAGCGCTCGGGCTGTATTTTCAGCGCTAACGGCGCGGCCCCATACCAGCCTGGGGCATCGCCCCAGGAATTCAATTTGGAATCGTTTAGGGCTGAAAGCCCGAACCATGGCATAGCGTCCGGAATCGCGCGGGCCTTCAGCCCTGATTCGCTTTGCGGATTGTCCTGGGGCGATGCCCCAGGCTGATATGGGACGGACCTTTGGTCCTCAGCAGAAGCCAAGTCGGACACTTTTGGCGGGATGCCCAGGCTCCTTTCTTGAGATACGACTCCAACGTCAGCGTTTGAGCCAGAACCCCCGACCCTAAAAAACTCGCCGCCCCAAATCGTGCCATCCGTCCCATATCCAGTCCCATCCCAGGCGACGCCTAACGCGGGAGGCTCGCACTCGTTTTCCACCAGGCAGGAAAGGATATGGGCGACATGATGCTGCACGGGGACCAGCCGCGCGCCCGTTTGTTTGGCCAGTTCGCTGGCTGCCTGGGTCGAGAGATAATCGGGATGCAGGTCGGCCGCGATGACCGCCGGGCGCGTTTCGTAGAGGCGTTGGAAATCGGCGATCGCCTCCTGGAACGCCGCATAAGCCGGCGCAGTTTCCAGGTCGCCGAGATGCTGGCTGAGGAACACCGAGTTTCCCGCCGAAAGCGCAATCGTGTTCTTGAGATGAGCGCCCGCGGCGAGCGTGGCTTGCGGCGGAGCCGTAAGTTGAACCGGGAGCGGCGCATACCCGCGCGCCCGGCGCAGCAGCAATTCGCGCCCCAGGATCACGCGAGCAACGGAGTCATCGACGGGGCGGACGATGGGGCGATTGTGGACCAGGAAAAACTCGGCGATTCCATTTAAGCGCTCCAGCGCCTCGGTTTCGTCGATGCAAATCGGCTCATCGGAACGATTCCCGCTCGTGGCGACGATCGGGAATCCGAGCCGGGCCAGCAGCAAATGATGCAGCGGCGTGTAAGGGAGCATGACTCCGAGCAACGGATTGCCGGGAGCGACCGCCTGCGCGATTCCGTTCCCGCGTCCATGGCGGCGCAAGAGAACAATGGGCGCATCCGGCGAACGCATGAGCCGCTCTTCCAGGCCGGAGACTTCACATTCATTCCGCACGAGCTCCAGGCTGGCAGCCATCACGGCAAAAGGTTTTTCCTCCCGGTGTTTCGCCGCGCGCAACCGCTCCACCGCCTGCGGGTTGCGGGCATCGACCACCAGATGAAACCCGCCCAAGCCTTTCACCGCGACAATCGCCCCGACCTCAATCGCTGCCGCCGCTGCCGCCAGCGCTTGCTCGCGCGAGGCAAGCAGCTCGCCCTTCGGATTCCACCATTCGAGCTGCGGCCCGCAAACCGGGCAGGCATTCGGCTGCGCGTGAAACCGGCGGTCGTTTGGGTCCGCATATTCCCGGCGGCAATCCTCGCACATCGTAAACGCGTGCATGGAAGTATTCGGGCGGTCGTAAGGAAGGGCGGTGATGATGCTGAACCGCGGGCCGCAATGCGTGCAGTTGGTGAAAGGATAGCCGTGGCGTCGATTGGCGGGATCGGAAATCTCCCGCAAACAGTCCGGGCAGGTGGCGATGTCCGGCAGCACAAACGCCGTCTTTGCCCCGCCGGAATCGCTCTCGCGGATTTCAAATCCGACCGCGTCCACCGGGGCGAGCCAAACAGATTCCAAGCTCTGGATAAAACTGTGCGCCGGCTTTTCCGGTTCAATGCGCAGGAGGAAGCGCTCAATGTTCGGGCGGCTTCCTTCCAGTTCGATGACCACCCCTTGAGCGGTATTGTTCACCCATCCCGCCAGGCCGAGTTCGCCTGCAAGCTGGTAAACCCAGGGACGGAAGCCGACGCCCTGCACGGCGCCGCAGATCGTTACCCGGACTCGCGCCCGCATGTCGGTTTCAGGATCCATCATTTTCGATGGTTCATATAGACCGAAAAGCCGGGAACTGCAAAGGCTCTACTTGGCCATCACTTGGAGCTCTTCCGTCAGAACCGGTTGGTAAATAGGAAACGCTCTCGTCCTCGGTGACTTTATCGTGCTCGACAACCGAAATCGCCAGCAGCCCCCTTTCAACTCCCATTGAGACCGAGCGCAAAAGCCGCATCAACAGCGAAGTGGCTACTGCCCACCGCCGACATTGCTGCCCGGCTTGGTCATCGCCACGGGGTCGAGCACCCGCTCAAGTTCTTCTTCAGGGAGCACATCCCACTCCCGGCAGATTTCCCGGACGGTCTTGCCGGTTTCGGCGCTGGCCCGGGCGATTTCCGACGCCCTATCGTAGCCGACGATCGGCACCAGGGCCGCGCTGAGGGCGGTTGAAAATTCCACATGCTGGGTGCATTGCTCGCGGTTGGCCTCGATCCCATCGACACACCGTACCCGGAACGCGTCGCAGGCGTTGGCCAGGAGCCGGATGGATTCGAGTAAATTATGGGCCATCACCGGCATCATCACGTTCAACTCGAAATTGCCGTTTGCGCCGCCCCAGGTGATCACGCTGTCGTTGCCGATGACCTGCGCGCAAACTTGCATGAGCATTTCGCTCATGACCGGGTTTACCTTGCCCGGCATGATGGAACTCCCCGGCTGGGTGGGCGGCAAGTAGAGCTCGGAAATACCGGTGCGCGGCCCACTGCCGAGCCAGCGAATGTCATTGGCGATTTTGAAGAGCGAAACGGCGATGGTTTTAAGCTGACCGCTCACTTGCACCAGACCGTCCTTGGCGCCCTGCGCCTCGAAATGATTCCGCGCCTCCCGGAATGCGATCCCGGTCCGGTTCCAGAGGTGATGCATGACGCGCGCCGGAAAGTCGGGGTGGCAGTTGAGCCCGGTGCCTACGGCGGTGCCGCCGAGCGCGAGTTCCTCAATGGCAGAGATCGCGTTGCCGACGCGCAGTCGGGAAAACTCGATCTGGCGGGCGTAGCCGCTGAATTCCTGCCCGAGGCGGATCGGGGTGGCATCCATCAGGTGGGTGCGCCCGATTTTCACGATTCCCCAGAACTCGAAGGCTTTGCGTTCCAGTGAATCGTGGAGCCGTTCCATGGAGGGGAGCAGCGAATTTCGCAACGACTCTCCCACGGCAATGTGAATGACCGTGGGAATCACGTCGTTGCTGGACTGGCTCATGTTCACATGATCGTTGGGGTGAACCGGTTTCTTGGAGCCGAGCGGTTCTCCCGCCAACTGGGCGCATCGATTGGCGATCACCTCGTTGGCATTCATGTTCGTGCTGGTGCCCGAGCCGGTCTGGTAAACGTCCACCGGAAAATGTTCATCGAGTTTCCCCTCGACCACCTCCTCGGCGGCTCGCGAAATAAGAGCGGCCCGGTGTTCATCCAACTGGTCAAGTTCCAGATTGGCTTCGGCGGAAGCCCACTTCACCAGGCCCAAAGCCCGGATGAATCCCCGGCAAAATCGGTACCCGGATATGGGAAAATTTAGAACGGCGCGCTGGGTGGAAGCACCGTACAGCGCATCTTCGGGGATGTCCATTGTCCCCATTGAGTCGGTCTCAAGGCGGGTGGGGGTCATACGAGCAAGAGCATAATCCTTAATTCGTCCCTTCAGGAATCTTTAAATGCATCGATGAGTAAAAACTCTTGGCGACGGGGCCTGAACTTTCACACTCTCCGGGCGCCGATGTCCCGAAACCACCGGTGCATACCTTTCATGAATTCACTTTTTCTTAACCGGCGCTTCCGTTTCACGGGCGCGATCGCCGTGATTTCCGCGCTTGCAGGCTGCCAAACCCCCCTTCAATTCCCCACTCCTGGACCCAATTGGCGGACGGGGGTTGGCCAGCTTCAGTATGTGACCCCTCAGCGCTCGGTCATCGGAGAGGCGGTGGTGAGCCATTTCGATCGAACCAATTTCCAACTCGATTTCGTCGCCGGGCCGGGCGTTCCGCTCATGCGGTTGCGCCAGTCCGGGGATGCCGCAAGGGCGGAGGGGATGTTCGCCCGCGGAAGTTGGCAGGGCACCCCGGCGCGCGTTCCGGGCCGACTCAAGAGCTGGGTGGCCCTCCGGGACGTTTTCGCAGCGCTCGACGCGACCCGCGCCCGTCGGCTGACCTTGGAATCCCCCGACGGCAAGTGGATCGCCCGAGTCGAGCAAGCCGTCGGCCAGCCACGGCGGATCAGCATCGACTTCCCCGAAACCGGCGAACGGTTCGTGTTTGTGTTCGGGAATCGCCTCGCAAAATCCGCGGAGCCGCAGGATGAAATCAGCCGGGGCCCCGCTGCGTCGGATCACGGCGGCGCCTGATGGAGTGCCCCAGGCGAGACGCTTTTGGAGTGACTGGAAACCTTGTGCATCGGGGCGCTTTGTAAGGCGCTAGAGGACTAGCGCAAAGGCGCTCCGCGCATCGCCGTCGGGAGCGCGCCAGTCCTCTGCCGCCTTGGATGGTGCGTCGGAAACCCCAGAGGTCTAGTGCCACCTTCACGTTTCCTCAACGAATGATCCGGCAAGGCACGCCTCCGGCGACGGAACTATCTTGAAAAGCCGCATTTCAAGCGCCGTTCGTAATCATGAGTGATGATCATCACCAAGCGAGTCTATGAGCCTGCAACGAAAAGCGATGGCCTCCGTTTTTTGGTGGAACGCCTCTGGCCACGGGGCATCAAAAAGGAGGCGTTGCCGATGAAGGCTTGGTGCAAGGAGGCGGCCCCAAGCGCGGATTTGCGGCGGTGGTTTAGCCACGATCCGGCCAAATGGGGAGAGTTTCAGGCGCGTTATCGCGCGGAGTTGGACGGGAACCGGGCAAGCTGGCAACCGCTGCTCGAAGCGGCACGGCACGGCCCGATCACGCTCCTGTACAGCTCCCACGATCAGGAGCACAACAGCGCCTTGGTGCTTAAATCGTATTTGGAGGAACAGCTTGCGCTGTAGCCGCCCCGCTCGGTCGCATGTGCGTCAACTTGAGAAAAAGGTTTGGCCTGGGTCCTCAGCCCCATCCAAGGTGGAACACCCAATCCACGGTGAACGGACCACTTATGGGATCACATCATGCATGGAACGGCGATAATTAGTTTGCCAGCTTCCGATAGAGCGTCGCCATGCTGATGCCGAGCATTTTTGAGGCGCGTTCTCGCGAGCCATCGTTAAAACGGATGGTCTCCTCGATGAATTGGCGCTCCATCTCTTTGGTGAACACCTCAAGCGCCTGTCCAATGGGCAATTTCCCAGCCACTTCCGCTGTGGGCGCGGCGGCGCGCCGGATGATTTGAGGCGGCAGATCCGCCATGTGGATGACCCCATTTTCGCAGAGCGCACAGGCGCGTTCCACGGCGTTTTCGAGTTCCCGCACGTTACCGGGCCAATGATAGTCGCTGAGCGCTGCCAGCGCATCCGCTTCGATCTTCGGACACTCAATGCTATTTTGCACCGCCACCTTTTGGATAAAATGGTTCACCAGCAACGGGATGTCTTCGAGCCGTTCCCGGAGCGGCGGCATCTCGACTGGAATGACGGCAAGCCGGTAATAGAGGTCTTCGCGGAAACCGCCCGTCCGGATTTTTTCCTGGAGCGACTCGTTGGTGGCTGCCAGGACGCGGACGTTGATGGCGAGGCTCTTGGTGTCGCCGACGCGCCGGATTTGCCGTTCCTGCAGCACACGCAACAGCTTGGTTTGCAGCGGTTGCGCCATGGAGTTGATCTCGTCGAGGAAGATCGTCCCGTGATGGGCCTCTTCAAAAAGCCCCATCTTGTCCTGAACGGCTCCGGTGAATGCGCCTTTTTTGTGCCCAAAAAGCTCGCTCTCCAGCAGGTTCTCCGGGAGCGCCGAGCAGTTGATGGCCACAAACGGGTGATGCTGACGGCGGCTGTTGAAGTGAAGAGCCCGGGCCACCAGTTCCTTCCCGGTGCCGCTTTCGCCCTGGATCAAAATGGTGCTGTCGGTATCCGCCACCTTGGCGATCAGGTTGTAAACGCGCTGCATCTTGACGCTCGAACCCACGATGTTTTCGAACTTGTAGCGCTCCCGGAGCTCTTTCTTTAAATAGACGTTTTCCCGAACAGCGCATTGAAAATCGAGCGCCCGCTGGATGGTGAGCTGGAGTTCGTCGATTTTGAACGGCTTGGTGACGTAGTCGTAAGCCCCCAGCTTCATCGCTTCGACGGCTGTCTCCACCGAGGCATACCCGGTGATCATGATGACCGCGGGCAATGGCGTAAGATCATGGCAGGCGCGCAGGACATCGAAACCGCCCACCCGTTCCATCTTGATATCGGCGATCACCACCTGAGGCTCAATTCCGGCCAGGGCTTCAATTGCCCGCTCCGCCGAATTGAACGGGGCGGGTTGGTGGCCCAGATCGCGGCACAGCGTCGCAATTACTTGGACCATCGCCGGTTCGTCATCGATGATTAGAATTCTAGCCATGGGGTTTTCTCAGAATTGAGCTTACATCAAAAGCGAGAGAATAACAGCAGGTTTCTTAAACATTTTCGCATTCTCGCGATGGACCATCGTGTCTTTTTCACGCACGTCAACCGGGAGTGCGGTATTTTTCAGGGCAAACGCATCAAATTTTGTCGACTCCTTTTTCAGCGCTGAAGGCGCGACCCCATACCAGCCTTGGGCAACGCCCAAGGTTAATCCACATTGAGGAGCTAGGGCTGAAGGCCCGCGCCAATCTGGCAATTATGCGTGGAAATGGCACGGGCCTTCAGCCCTGGGTCAATGCGAACGCACCGCGAAGAAGACCGGCGAGGTCCAGCGCGACACCCGCTATTTTATCTCAAGCCTTTACAGCGACGAACTGACGCCTTCGATCCCCGAGAGCGTATTCTGCCCCCCCGGATTTGGAATCAAGGCAAAGCTAGTCTAGTAATTAAACCGCGACGATGTTCACGAGCTTGGCGGGCACGACGATCACTTTCTTGATCTCCTTTCCTGCGGTGAACTCCTGCACTTTGGCGCTTGCGAGCGCGGCGGCTTCGAGGCCCTCTTTGCCGATGTCTTTGCTCACCACCAAGCGGTCCCGGAGCTTGCCGTTGACCTGGATCGGAATCTCGATTTCATCCTCAATAAGCAACGCCGGATCGTAGGCCGGCCAGGACTGATCGACGGCATGCCCCGTAAACCCGGCATGCTTTTCGCCGAGGCGCGACCAGAGTTCTTCGGTCAGGTGCGGCGCAAACGGATTGAGCACGATCAGAAGAGTGCGCACGGCGGCAACCGGGCGAGGCGTGACGCTGGTGAAGGCGTTCACATAAACCATCATCTGCGCGATGGCGGTGTTGAAGCTGAGCGCTTCGATGTCTTCGCCCACTTTCTTGATCGTGGCATGGATCACCCGGAGCTGAGCCTTGCTGAGCGGCGCGCTGTCGTCCGCCGCACTGGACATCACCCATTCGCCGGCTTGGTTTTCCTCCATCACCAACCGCCAGACCCGGGCGAGGAACCGCGAAACGCCTTCCACGCCGGTCATGCTCCACGGCTTGGATTGCTCCAGCGGTCCCATGAACATCTCGTAGAGTCGGAGCGCGTCGGCCCCGTATTCGGTGATCACGTCGTCGGGATTCACCACGTTGCCGCGGCTCTTGGACATCTTCTGGCCGTCCTCGCCCATGATCAGCCCCTGATTGACCAGGCGCTGGAACGGTTCGGGCGTGGAGACGTAGCCCAAATCAAAGAGGACCTTGTGCCAAAACCGCGAGTAAAGCAGGTGCAACACCGCGTGCTCCGTGCCTCCGACATAGAGATCGACCCCGCCCGGTTTGCCCCCGCCCATCCAATACTGCTCGGCGGCTTCGCTGACGAAGCGTTCGCTGTTGGTCGGATCGCAATAACGCAGGTAATACCAGCAGGAGCCGGCCCACTGGGGCATCGTATTCAACTCCCGCGTGGCCGTTTCGGAATAGCGGACCCAGTCTTTCGCTTTGGAAAGCGGCGGCTCCGGAGTGCCCGTCGGCTTGAAGTCGGCCAAGGCCGGAGGCGTCAGCGGCAGTTCGGCTTCGGAAATCGGACGATGTTGGCCGCCTTCCCAGACGATCGGGAACGGCTCGCCCCAGTAGCGCTGGCGCGAGAAAAGCCAGTCGCGCAGTTTGAAATTGATCGAGCGTTTGCCAAGGCTGCGTTCTTCGAGCCACGCGCTGATCTTCGCCTTCGCCTCGGGAGTGGGCAGGCCTTCGATGAGCGGGGAATTGATCGCCACGCCGTTGTCACAGAAGCCGATCGACTCCTCCGCGGTCTTGCCGGGGGCCTGAACCACGATCTTGATCGGGAGCTCGAACTTCCGCGCAAACTCCAGATCCCGCTCATCGTGCGCGGGCACGGCCATGATCGCGCCGGTGCCGTAACCGAGCAGCACGTAGTCCGCGACCCAGATCGGGACCCGCTCGCCGTTGACCGGATTGAGCGCATACGCCCCGGTGAAAACGCCGCTCTTTTCCTTGGCCAACTCGGTCCGCTCCAAATCGCTCTTGCGGGCGGTCTTCGCGCGGTATTCGCGCACTGCCGGCCACTGTTCCTCGGTCGTGAGCTCGTCCACGATCCGGTGTTCGGGCGCGAGCACCATGTAGGTGGCGCCAAAAAGCGTATCAGGCCGGGTGGTGAACACCGTGATGGTCCGCTCGCTGTCGGCGACCTGGAAATGCACCTCGGCGCCTTCGCTGCGCCCGATCCAGTTTTGCTGGAGCAGCTTGATCGATTGCGGCCAGTCGAGCCCTTCGAGTTCATCGATGAGCCGCTGGGCAAACGCCGTGATGCGAAGCATCCACTGGCGCATCGGACGGCGTTCCACCGGGAATCCGCCCACTTCGCTTTTGCCATCGATCACTTCCTCGTTGGCGAGCACGGTTCCCAGTTCCGGGCACCAGTTCACCGGCGCTTCGGAAACGTAAGCCAGCCGGACGCGATCCCGGTTTTCCCCGGTGTAGGTTTCGATCGGCTCGGCCTTGTTCGTGGCCGGATTAAACCAGGAGTTGTAAAGTTTCAGGAAGATCCACTGCGTCCACTTGTAGTAAGCCGGATCGCTGGTGGCGATTTCGCGCGACCAATCGTAGGCGAACCCGATTTTCTTGAGCTGCGCCTTGAATTTTCCGACGTTCTGCGCCGTGGTGACAGCCGGGTGCTGCCCGGTCTTGATCGCGTATTGCTCGGCCGGCAGGCCGAAGGAATCCCACCCCATGGGATGAAGCACATTGTAGCCGTTCATCCGCTTAAACCGCCCGATGATGTCCGTGGCGGTGTAGCCTTCCGGGTGACCGACATGGAGCCCCGCGCCGCTCGGGTACGGGAACATATCGAGCACGTAGTATTTCGGGCGCGTGGCGTCGAACCCCGGTTCGCCGGGATTGGCCACGCGGAACGTGTTGTGCTCGTCCCAAAACGCCTGCCATTTGGGTTCCAGAACGTCGAACGGATACGGTTTGCGTCGGTCGCTACTCATGAGGGCTTGAAACATTAAGGGAGTCGTCCCTCAGGGAAAGGTTAAAATCGAAGTCCCAAGGAATAGAATTAATTGAGGCAAGGGGTGTAAGGGTGAAATCGGCGCGCCAGCCCAAAGCTGTGGAGGGCCACAGCACTACAAGACGCTATCGCGAATCAGGTGGCGTCATCTGCCGCGCGCCAGCGTCTTGTAGTGCATGCGGTCCTCCGCCGCTTTGGGAGGAGACTTTGATCTTACACCGAGCACCCCGTGTTCCTCGGAGCCCTTTTCGCGGTCGTTACGCGGACGTTGCCGCAACCACGCCCCTACCGCCTGCGCGACGCCGGGGTCTTGCGGCGGATCGGCTTGGGAGCCGCGCCGGGGACCTCGGATGCGAACAGCGCGCAATAGAGGTAATCAAACCCTTCGAGCTTCTGCCGGGCGATTTTCGCCCCGATAAACCGCTCGATTTTCATGACGTGCTCAAGGTCCTCTCCGGTGAAAATCGTAAACGCGTCGCCGACAGCCTGGGCGCGCCCGGTGCGGCCGATCCGGTGGACATAATCCTCCGGGTGCTGCGGGACATCGTAGTTGACCACATGCGAAACCCCCGCCACGTCGATGCCACGCGCGGCGATGTCGGTCGCGACCATCACTTCGTATTTGCCACTCTTGAACCCGGCCAGCGCGTCTTCGCGTTCACGCTGGGTCCGGTTCGAGTGCAACACTGCAACGGCATGTTTGTTGGTCTTGAGTTTGGCGGCGATCTGGTCGGCGCCGACTTTCGTGCGGCAGAAAATCAGGGCGCTTTCGTAATTCGTTTTCTCCAAAAGCGCCAGCAATAGATCGAACTTCTGGTCTCGCGCCACGGGGAACAAAGCGTGGGTGATGGTCTCTGCTGGCATCCGCTGGCGCCCGATCTCAATGATGATCGGGTCCCGGACCACCCACTGGGTGAGGCCTTCGAGTTCCGGCGGAATGGTGGCGGAGAAAAAGAGCGTCTGGCGATCTTTGGCGCAGCGCTCGACAATGCGGCGCACCTGCGGGAGGAAGCCCATGTCGAGCATGCGATCGACTTCGTCGAGCACCAGGATCTCGATTCCGGAGAGATCGGCGTCGCCCTGTTCGAGGTGATCGAGCAACCGACCCGGCGTGGCCACGATGGTGTCGGCGCCTTTTTTTAAGTCTTCGCGTTGTTTGCCGTAGCCGACCCCGCCATAGAGCAGGCCGACCGTCAAGTCTGTGAAGCGTCCGAAATCGCGAAAAGCGGTTTCCACCTGCGCTGCCAGTTCGCGGGTCGGTTCCAAAATGAGGCAGCGGGGCTTGCCGCCGGGGCGGTGTTTTGCCAGCTTCGTCAAGATTGGCAGGCCGAAAGCCGCAGTCTTCCCCGTGCCGGTTTGCGCAGATGCGATCAAGTCGCGACCGGAAAGAACCACCGGAAATGCGCGAAGCTGGATCGGCGACGGATCAACATAACCCATCGACTGCACCCCATGAATAATAGCGTCGGAAAGTCCGAACTCCAAAAATGACATCCAGAACAAATGGATCAAAGACGAGCCCCAAACAAGGCAAATCGGGATTGACCTACTCTGAGGGTGTATGTGTTTGGCGTTTGTTCATTAACAATATTCCCATTTAGCTTCAGCGGCGGTAGGTTCTCTTTTTATGAAATCGCACGAGTTGTGCCGCAAACTGCTGGAACAAACCAACGCAAAGGAACTGGCCGAGACCACGGGGCTTTCCATCTCGATGATCTACAAATGGGCGCAGCCATCTTCTGCCGGAGGCAGCGGCACCCTGAATCCGCTCGACCGAGTCGAGCAGCTCCTGAACTTGCCCGGTGGACGGAGCGTCGTGGAATGGGTTTGCGAAAAGGCCGGCGGCTATTTTGTCGAAAATCCAAAGGAGACTCCCGAGGACAAGCGCTATGGCCTGATGGCTTCCACGAATAAAACGGTGCAGGATTTTGGCGAAATGCTGGCGGCGATTGCGACGGCGGCGTTGGACAACTCAATTACCGACCAGGAAGCCCAGGATATTCGCGCGATTTGGCAGCACCTGAAATCGACCACCGAAGAGTTTGTCCGCTGCTGCGAGGAAGGGCGCTTTGAGGCGATCCGGAATCGGTAAACCGGGCCGTACGGTTGTTTTGTAGTAGAAGCGGCTTCCAGCCGCTTTTCCGGGGCGTCGCTTGCAACCCGGTCGAAAGCGGCTGGAAACCGCTTCTACTCTGGAGGAGATGCGCGCGGTTTATTTCACCTCGTTATACCGGCGGCTCGCCCGGTCGTTGAGCCAGGTCAGCCAATGCGGCGTGAGACGAGAGCGGCTTTCAGCTCCACTGCGCGACTCCGTCGGGGTGGAAACCGGCGCCGGCATCATCCGATTCACAATCGAAAGCGCCCGCGCTGTCGTGTTGGGCAGGAGCGCGTTTGCGATCACCGCCGCGCGAGCTTGCCAGGTGATGGTCAATCGGCGGCGGCCTTGCCGGCAGGCTTCCACGATTTGGCGTGCTGCCCGCTCCGCGCTGATCGAGAAAATCGGTAGGGCGGCGGTGTTGGAGAACCAGGCGAACTCGGCTTCGTGATCGCCGCGCAACATCGCATGCACATGGGACCCGGTCCGCATCAGGCCAGGGGCCACCGTGGTCACGGAAATCCCGCGCCGCGCAAGCTCAATCCCCAAGGCATCGGAAAGGCCCGCGCCCGCAAATTTGCTCATGTTATACGCGGAAAGATGGGGCTGCGGAATGCGCCCGCCAATTGACGAGATGTTCACGATGCGCCCGGTGCCGTCTTTTGGAAGGTGCGGCAGGGCGGCGCGGGTGACGATCAGCGGCGCCCACGCGTGGAGGTCCATAGTGAGTTCGAAATCGCTCAGTTCGTGGTTTTCAAACGGGCCAAAGACGATCACCCCGGCATTGTTGACAACGATATCCAGCGCCCCGAAATGCTCCGCGACGGATTCCACCATCGCCTCGGTGGCTCCGTGGTCGCGAAGGTTGCACACCACGGGAAAGACCGCTTCGGCCCCGCACCGCTCCAGGTCGCTCTTGGCCGCCAGCAGTTCAGCGTGGTCCCGGGCCACGATGGCGATGCGCGCTCCTTCGCGCGCAAACCGTCGCGCCAAGGCAAGTCCCAGCCCGCGAGAGCCGCCGGTGATCAGGACGACTTTATGCTGGAAAGAGTAGGTCGCCTTGGCGGCGAGCCACCGGAGCAGGCGGGTGGCCAGCAGGAGTGCGGAAATGCCGAAGATAAGGTTGCGTGGTTTCATGGTTTGCTGCTCAGAAAGGAATGGGACGGATGGGACGGATGGGACAGATGGGACAGATGGGATGGATGTATTCCATAACTCCCATGCTTCCCATAACTCCCATTGTCTTTTTACCCCAGCCACTGCGGGCTTTTCGCGGTGCTGTCGAACTCATCGGCGGTTTTGTAGAGCTCGTACCGGCCTGCCCCGGCTACCGGCGCGGTCTTGGCGAGGAGTGCTGCCACCTGCGACGGGTTCATGGGCTGGAATCCGTGGACCGCATTGAGCGCTTGCTGGAGGATTTGCATGGAGTCGCACCCGGTGATGACCACGCTGGTGGGCAGGTTCATGGCATAATGCAGGTATTCAACGGGCGTGATGGTGTTGCTCTTCAGAAACTCGCCCGAGCCCATCGGCTTCATCCCCAGCACCCCGATGTTTCGGCTCACCAACTCGGGCAGCACCAGCTTTTCGAAGCTCTCGTAATGCGCGTCCATGGCGTTGAGGGGCATCTGGACGGTGGCGAACTGGAAATGATTTGTGGCAGCCAACTCGAGCATTTTGAGGTGGATTTTCGGGCTTTTGTGGCCGGTGAATCCGATGTAGCGCAGTTTCCCCGCCTTCTGCGCCTCGACCATCGCTTCGAGAGCGCCGCCCGGCGCAAAGATCCGCTCCGGATCGTTCAGCCGGATGATCTCATGAAACTGCATGAGATCGACGCAGTCGGTCTGAAGGCGCCGGAGCGATTCGTTGATCTGAGCCTCCGCCGTCTGTTTGTTGCGGCCGTCGATCTTGGTCATCAAGAACACCTTGTCGCGGTATCCGTCCCTCAAGGCTTTGCCCATCCGGAGCTCGCTGTCGCCGTTGTTGTAGTCCCAGCAGTTGTCCATGAAGTTGATCCCCTGGTCGACCGCCGTGCGGACGATTTGAATGCTCTCCTGTTCTTCCGCGGCGAGCCCGAGGTGGAAGCCGCCAATGCCCAGCATGCTGACTTTCTCCCCGGTCCATCCCAGGGTGCGATACGGAATATCGCCGCGCGACTCGGTGTCGGCCCGCCCTAATGAGACTCCGAGTTTTGCGGCGATTCCAGTGGCGGCAGCCATCTTGATAAACTCCCGGCGGCTCACTCCGCCTTTTTGGGTTGCCATGGAGTGGTGCGGCTTAGGGCGTCGTGCCAGGCTTCGGCATATTCATCCCAGGACTCATGCCGGGCTTCCCCCCTCCCTTGGGCATCATTCCCTGCATTTTCTCGTGCATCTGTTCCATCCGGGCATGCCAGGCTTTGCGCTGTTCGATCATCTTGTTCAGCACGGCAGCCACTGCGTCCACCTTCTTCTCGCCGGTGGCGGCATTCATTTCCGCTGCCAGGCGGTCGAGTTCGGCATCCTGAGCCTTCATCTCATCGGCCATTTTCTTTCTCCACTCCATCATCTCCGCCCGCCCGCGCCCCATCATTCCGGGCATCTCGTCTTGAGCGAACACCATCCCTGACGACATCAACACCCCCGCGATCACCGCCCTGTATAATTGCATCGATTTCATATCCTTATAACACGTTGATCGGAGGCAGCAGCGGCATCGGCCCTTTTAGACTCCGGTTACAAATCGCCTTCGATTTTGTAAGAGCATTCCCCCCGAATTTTTGGTAGGTTTGCCGTGTTGTTGTTTGGACGCAGCCAAGTCGTCACCTTTTTACATCCGCCTATGTCCCCGGTCATCATCAATATTCTCAGCCACATTCCGTTCTACGCTTACGCGCTGGGGATGGTCTATCTGGCCAATCTCTTCTACCAGCGAACCAGCGATTTTTCGTTTTTGAACGAACTCACCGAGCGCGACAATCCTGCGTTCGGCGCGTGCTTTGCCGGCTATCTGCTTGGGGTCGCCGTCGCGTTGACCGGCGCTTTTCCCGACGATGTCGCGTCGTGGGGCGATGCCGCCATCACGATGACCTACAGTGGATTGCTGGCGATCTTGCTGATGAGGGTGAGCATCTGGATTAACGACAAGCTGATCCTGAACCGGTTCAGCATTCAGACGGAGATGATTCGGGATCGCAACGTCGGGGCCGGCGCGGCCGTAGCGGGTAGCAGCATCGGCACAGGCCTCGTCCTGGCGGGGGCGCTTTCCGGCGAAAGCGAGGGCGTTTTTAACGCCATCCGGGATATTGTCGTTTACTGGGCAGTCGGTCAGGCGCTTTTCATTGCCGGGGCCGCCGCGTTTTACAAAACAGCGGGCTACAATGTGCAGGAGACTTTGGAAAACGATAACAACGCCGCCGCGGGCATCAGCCTGGGTGGATTTTTGATCGCTCTCGGCATCCTGGTTTGGTCCACGCTCCACGATGCTTCAGGCAACTTGCTCGACGAACTGCAAGTCACCGCGATCCTGGTGGTTATTGGCGGTCCGCTGCTGCTGCTGACCAGCATCCTGACCGAGAAACTCATTTTGCCGCGGATCAATCTGGCGAAAGAAATCGCCATCGACAAGAACAGCGCGGCCGGGCTGATCTGTGCCGCCGCAAGCGTCTCGACCGCGCTTTTGCTGGCCGCGCTGATCACCAGTCACTAACGCTTACAGCTTCGAACCTAGTTATATTGTTATGATGCCTTCATTGCGCTCCCTATCCCGAGTTGTTGCGGCGTCCCTGCTTTCGCTAGCCATCCTCTGGCCGTCGGAAAGCTTTGCCAGAGGATCGAGCGGCGGAAGAAGCGGTGGCTTCTCCGGTGGCCGCTCGTCTTCGTTCAGTTCCTCTTCGCGGAGTTCTTCCTCTTCCTTTGGCTCCTCGTCGCGCAGTTCGAACTCTTCGGGCACTTGGGGCAGAAGCACCACGACCGCCAACCCGTCCACTTCCAGCGGGTGGGGGACTTCCAGCAGCACGCGCTCGAGCGGGCCTGCCAGCAAGGCGGATCAATCGTTTGCCACCAAGGTGAACCAAGGCGGAACCACCGCAAGCCGCGGAAGCGTCATCGCCATGCGCGAAACGGCTCCGCGCCAGGTGCCCGCCGGGGCTCAGACGCAATGGAACTCCGAACCGGCCAGCCGCCCGACTTATGTTCCCCAAGGCGCAACCCTCAATGACGGCCGCTACGCGCCGGTTTATTACGACCCCGTCCAGCGCAACTACGGCTACTGGGATTCGTTCGGCCATTGGATGATGTGGAGCGCGCTGCTCAACAGCGGGAGCCGCAGCTATTACTATGATGCGCCGGGCGGATATGGCTATGGCGGCTACGGTGGCTACGGAGGTGGAGGCTACGGCCCCTCGTATGGCTACCGTTCACATAGCTCCTCCGGGTTCGGATTTGTGATGGGATTCGTCATCGTCGTTGGGTTGATCGGCGTCGGGATGTACTTTTACTACAAGCATGCCTCGGAGGTTGAGATGGAGCGCGCCATGGCTTCCAATATGACTCCGACCGGTCCCATGGCCGGATGGACTCCGCGCCAGCAATCCCCGGGTATCGTGGCGCCTCAAAGTGTCTCGCCGAGCCTGGCCCCCTGGAAAAACTTCCCGCCCGGCTCGTTCATTGTCCTGAGCGATGCGCAAGCGATGCAGGATTCCCAAAAGCGGGGCGAAGGGTTTCAAGGGATTCGCTACGCCGTCGAGTCCACGATTGTTGCGAACGATACCGAAGGCTTCGGCTCATGGGTATTCATCAACCTGAACGACAATTTCCAGAAGGTGATGCTCATGGTGAAAGCCGTGGATAACGAGCTCGACTACCGAGTCTATTTTCAGAGCGAGGATTTCAAACCCGATCGCAGGGAGAATGTGCTTCGCCGCGGCGACATGTGGCTCTTTCAGCCGCCGGAAAACGAGAATGACTATGATCCAGCCGATCTGCAATACACCGCGGAAATTTCGCTGAAGAACGGCGACGCCGAGGTGGTCTATGTCTGCAAGGAACAGGGCGAGCGGCATGCCGATTACACGGAAACTCCGGCCCGTGCGGGGCTCAACGATCTGCTGGCCACGATCGTCGAATACTCGACCAGCGACCCTACGGATAACCCGGAGTTGTTGGTCCTGGAAGTCGGCTCCGCCAGCCGCCGGACAGGTGAGATTGCGCTTTACCTAGGCAGCCCCATCCGCGAGTCGGAAATCGACGTGCTCAAGGCATAACTGGTCACGCGCGGTGTGCGCTGCAGTCTCACGCGAAGACTCAAGCCTGTAGCCGCCCCGCTCAGCCGGGGCGCCGATGTGGACCTGAGGCTCTCTTGTTTCCATTCGACGCCTCCACCCGGCGGTGATGTGTGCGCCGCACCGTCGAAACGCACACGATCGCCAACCAAATCACGACTCGACTTT
>SESA01000605.1_pt1 | contig 22353 bp, 15 predicted proteins | sample 3171451 | NCBI WGS metagenome assembly SESA01 (sample SAMN06051862, study PRJNA518727) | freshwater metagenome | biome: subpolar coniferous forest; feature: holomictic lake; material: water; isolation source: holomictic Lake 227, 8 m depth | place: Canada: near Kenora, Ontario | collected...
CCCATAAAGAAATCAGGAAAAATGGCCTCAGGATGAGAAAACATAAAAATATCAGGCCCAGGGCCAGACCTACCTTCACCGTTACCTCAAGCGATGTTGAAACGATCTTTTGATGGTCTTCAGATTGTTTTATTTCGTTCATGCTGGTAAATTTAAATTTAAATGATTCAGTAAACTGCCATTTTTCCTGAACAGATGTTATGTCCTGAACCGCAAAGGGTATAAGTATATAATCCCTTAAGTCCTTTGGTATTGGCAAACTCAAACCGGTTAAGCCCGGGTTTGATCACTACGGGTAACTGAAACATTATCCTGCCTGTAACATCGCGGATGACAAAAGATGCTTTTTCGAGATTCACTTCCGTGCCTGCCTCAACCAGGAAATCGGTGCGGCCTGTAAAAGGATTCGGGCTGTTTGGCAGAAGTTTTATTCCCCAGTCCTGTCCTTGCTCCGGCAATTGTCCGACAGCCAGCGCAGAATATTCATTGCAGAACAGTCCTTCAACCCCGTTTTTAACATTTGCAACACTGAAGAAATATGTTTTATGCGGATCAAGCCCTGCCAGGATGATGTGATTGTTGTAAAATGTATACACTGTGTCAAAATACAAGCTGCCCGAACGTTTGGTCCTCACGCCTACTCTGTAATGCTGAAAAACCGAATCGGCTCCGTGCAGCCTGATCTCAACGCCTCCTGCCAAGGGAACCCACTCAGGCTGGGGTATCGGGGGTGCAATAGCCAGCCAGCCGAGGTTGACGCCGTTCATGATAAGGTTTCTTCTGAGGTAACCGGGGTCAACAAAAAAGCTGTCAACCATTCCATCGGGAGGAATGCTGAGATCAAGACCCAGAATATCTCTTACCGAATGCTGACGGTCAGGTGGAGTCCCGGTTCCGTTGCCATGCTCGTTATGCGAAGTAAAGCGTATGGCAGTGTACCCTTTCTGACGGAATGGGATATGATCACCGCTTCGTCCGCCCCTGTCCTCGGTAAGGATGATGTCGACACTCATCGGGGTTGAAAGCAGGGGATTGATTCGTTCATCCTGGTGAAGCCTGATATAGCGTGCAAGCTGCTTGTTTGGTGACACAGCCGTGGAGTCGTTGGAGGTTGAAAAGGAAAAGATCCTTACATGTGTGCTGTCGATTGCATTAAGGCCCGGACAGCCGGGAGGCGAGGCGGTTTGTCCGCAGATAAATCCGCCAATAACATCATTATTCAAAACAGCTCTCAGTTTGACTGAGTTGTCGAGCACCCACTGAGAAAACGCCTTGGCTCCGTACAACCCCTGGTCCTCAGCGGTTACCAGGGCGAACACAATAGTATGATTATAGGCATACCTGGTCATGATCCTGGTGAGTTCCATTACGAGCACCGTGCCCGAGCCGTTGTCGTCCATCCCGGGTGAATAGCAGGCCGTGTCGCATACTCCTTCGCAACGGGTGTCAAAATGTGCTTCAATCAAAACCACTTCCTTATCGGTGGTATCCAGACCGGGCAGTACTCCGAAAAGATTCCGGTGATGGTATTGCCCGCATACATTCCCGTCCCAGTCCATCCAGGAAACCAGAAGCCGGTTATTGCTGGCCGCCCTGTATTCCAGGAATTTGCTATAGATCCACCTGCGTACTGCCCCTATTCCGTGCGTCGACGAGAGAGTGTCGGAGCCGGAATTCCTGTTATAAAAGGTTTCAATTTTCGTGAGATACTTCACCAGGGTGTCCTTCGAACACCTGTTGACAATGCCGTGAAGGATTGAATCGGGGTTATTGATAATTATCGGGGGTGTATACTGGGATGGGTTGTAATTTCCCTTTAATACCGGGAGAACCAGGGGATTTGAAACCGTTACATTGATCTGCGCAAGGGAATATCCTGAGACTGCAATCAGCCATACGATGACGAACAACTTCTTCATGGTCTGGGTTTTCAACAAATATATAATATTTTCTCAGGAAAACAGAAGAGGAGAATTCAACTCAGGAGGGCATTTCATACATTTGTATTCAAAAATTGTTCCTTCCGCTTCGTTTATATACAAATCATGAAACGCTTACTGCTGTTTGCAATCGTACTTTTTTGCTGCACTTTCACAGTACTTTCACAGGAGAAACCAGATCAGCTCAGGCAACAACTTAACGGCATCCTTGATCAGTGGCATAAAGATGCGGCCCGCTGTGAGTTGAGCAGGTATATCAATGCCATGGACACGGGCGGAGTTTTCCTGGGAACCGATCCGGGGGAATACTGGAAGAGGGAAGAGTTCAGGTCTTTTTGCAAACCTTACTTTGAAAAGAAAACAAGCTGGGATTTCAGGGTTGTGAGCAGGAACCTTTACCTGGACAGCGACAGAAAATTCGCCTGGTTTGATGAGGTGCTGATGACCCAGATGGGAATCTGCAGGGGATCGGGGGTGATCTGCCTGAAGGCTGGCAACTGGTTAATCGAACAGTATGTTCTCTCCCCTACCATCCCCAATGACCTGATGAAAAAAGTCACTGCCCTGAAAGCATCGGAAGACAGTATGCTTATGATACAGTCTGTATTTGAAAAATACGGACTGAACGGAACTATGATTATCTATGATCCCAAAAAGGACAGGTACTTTGGTTTTCATCCTGAGCTTTGGGATGTACCATATATCCCGGCTTCCACATTCAAGATTCCAAACAGCCTGATCGGGCTGGAGACCAGAGTGATCGACACTTCTTATATTTTCAAATGGGATGGGAAAGCACGCCGGCTAAAGCAATGGGAAAACGATCTCACGCTCAGGGAAGCTTTTGCAGTTTCATGCGTTCCATGCTACCAGGAAGTTGCAAGGAAAATCGGGGCCGTCAGGATGAGAAACTACCTTGAAAAGTTTCAGTACGGAAAAATGGATGTCAGCGACTCGACTATCGACAAGTTCTGGCTTGAGGGCAATTCAGGAATCACCCCAAGGCAGCAGATATATTTCCTGCGGAAATTACACGATGGCGATCTGCCCCTGCAAGCCTCAACCATGGCTGAAGTGAGGTCCATCATGCTCAACGAAAAGTCTCCTTCATTCACTTTATACGGAAAGACCGGCTGGGCTGTTCGTAACGGGAATAATTATGGCTGGTTCGTGGGGTATCTCGAGACAGGAGACAAGGTAATCTACCTGGCTACCCTGGTGGTACCAAAAGAGAAGGAACTTCCTGCCGATTTCAGCATTGCCAGGAAATGGGTTAGCCTCGAGGTACTCCGGCTGCTTAAATTCATCCCTGAATGACACAAGCCATAAAAAATCCGGATCCTGCCGAAGGTCGGGACTTCATTCCCGAGCTGGCTTTCTCGTTTTCAAGAAGCAGCGGTCCGGGCGGACAAAACGTGAACAAAGTCAGTACCAAAGCAGAACTGCGCTTCAATGTCACGTCATCGACCCTTCTTTCTGAGCAGGAAAAGGAAATGGTATTTGAAAAGCTGGGGTCAAGAATAAACCTTGAAGGGGAGCTGGTGCTTACTTCCCAGAAAGAAAGGACCCAGCTGAAAAACAAGGAAGCAGTCATCGCCAAATTCTATACCTTGCTCAACAGGGCTTTGACCCCAAAGAAAAAACGAAAAACAGTCCGCCTGCCTAAAGCAGCAAAAGAAAAACGGCTGGAGAATAAACGCTTAAATGCTGAAAAGAAAGATCAGAGATCGAAGATCAGGCCTTGAACTTCTTTTTCTTTGGCCCTCCATGTTCCTTCAGAAAATCAACTTTTAAAGGCTGGTCTCCGAACCAGGCGCTTCTGAGTACCTTCACAAGGTGGCCAGCACTTTGCTCAGGCACATCAAAGATCACCGAGCGTTTGGTAAGTTCAATTTTACCAAGCCTTATCTTTTTGCCCGGGGTGTTACGGTTAATGAGTTCCATGAGCTCGGCCGCGTACATGCCGTCGGCCTTGCCCTTGTTGATGATCAGCTTAATGAACCCTTCCTCCTGTTCATTTCCCCTGTCTTTCCAATGCGGTTTTCCCTGATCGCCTTCGCGATCCTTGCCTTTCCATTCGCCTTTGCCCTGCCTGTCTTTTCGAGAGCCTTCGAAATTATCTACAGGCACATTCAGATCGGGCGCATTTTTGTAATAGTCGAGGAAACGGTTGAATTCAAGTGCCACAAAACGTTTGATCACATCTTCCTTGTCGAGCCACTCAAGCTTCCTGTAGATCTGCGGCAGGTAGGTATCGATCTCCTCGTTGTCGAGTTCGACCTTCTCCATTTTGTCGACCAGGCTGAAAAGCTGCTTTTCACAGATCTGACGGCCTGAAGGAACAGGCTTTGAAGTAAACGTTTTATTGATCTTCTTCTCGATCCGTTTGATCATGAACTTTTCCTTGAGGTTCAGCAAAATGATCGAAGTCCCGAACCGCCCGGCCCTGCCTGTCCTCCCGCTCCTGTGTGTATAGGAATCCAGGTCCTCGGGCAGGTTGTAATTGATAATATGCGTAAGGTTGTCAACATCCAGTCCGCGCGCAGCAACGTCCGTCGCAACCAGCAGCCGGATATGACCGATCCTGAATTTGTTCATCACTGTATCCCTCTGCACCTGCGAAAGATCCCCGTGCAATGATTCGGCATTGTAGCCATCGTGGATCAGCTTGTCGGCGATCTCCTGGGTCTCTTTACGGGTACGGCAGAATACGATGCCGTATACCGCAGGGTAATAATCGACGATACGTTTCAGGGCAGGATATTTGTCCTTTGCATGAACCGTATAATATACATGCTTGATATTTTCAGCCCCTGAATTTTTAGTACCTACAGTCACCTCGATGGCGTCTTTCATGTACTTTTTTGCAATGGAAGCCACTTCCGAAGGCATGGTTGCTGAAAACAGCAGGGCCCTGCGCTCAGGAGGTACAGTTTCCAGGATGTCATTCAGGTCTTCAGAGAATCCCATATTCAGCATCTCATCGGCTTCATCCAGAACAACAGTCTTTACCTGGTAAAGCTTAATCGCCTTACGGCGGATGAGGTCGAGGAGACGGCCCGGCGTGGCGACCACGATCTGTATGCCTTTCTTCAGGGCTTTGATCTGAACATCTATGCTGCTTCCGCCAAAAACGGGAAGGGTGGTGAGATCATCGTTGAATTTTGCGAAATCATTAAGGTCATCGGCAATCTGCATGCAGAGTTCGCGGGTCGGACAAAGGATAAGTACCTGCGGATGATCAACCCCGGGGTCGATCATTTGTATAAGCGGCAGTCCGTATGCAGCCGTCTTTCCTGTCCCGGTCTGGGCCAGTACGATCATATCCCGGTTCTCATTCAGGACCAGGGGTATGACTTTTTCCTGAACTGGCATAGCCGTTTCAAAGCCAAGTTCTTCAACGGCCCTGACATATTGCGGGGAAATGCCCAATTCTTCAAATGTAAACATGGTAATTAAATTTATGTGCTGACGGATGTTTCGGTCCCTGGGGTTTTACTCTGTGATGGGAAAACTATGTTTCGTAGCCGTGAACACGGATTAATAAGGCGGCAAAGATACCACTTATTTTATTGATAAACAAGGAGTATATGCTGTGAAGTTGTATTTCTGAGGCGTCTGCCGACAAGATCAACCGTTTACAGAATTCATGAAAAAAAATATCTGCGGCAGGATGAACTTTGCGGGCTGAATCTTTATATGTATTTTAAAGCCCAGTTTGAATTCAAAATCAACCTTATGAAAAGAACGTTTTTATCAGCTATAGCATGCTTCACCCTGCTTTTCCTTTTAACGGGAATGTCATCACTCACCCATGCCCAGCAAACCATCATCCCATTCGATACGGCTCATTGGGAATACCTCGATGCAAAGACTGCCGAATTCCAGGGAAAGTCCTGTATCATGGGCACGGCAATCCTTAAAAACCAGGATATTACCGAAGGGGTGATTGAGATGGACATGGCCGTGACCGGACAAAGGTCATATCCCGGCGTGATCTTTAGAATGTCCACACCTCAGGATTACGAACGGATCTACATCCGCCCTCACCTTACAACAGTATTTCAGAACGTGGTGCAGTATGTGGCAGCTTTCAACGACATCGATTCATGGCAGCTGTATTCAGGCAACGGGTATACCGCAAGCGCGGAAATACCTAAAAACACCTGGTTTCACTTGAAGCTGGAATTCAAAGGGAAGCAGGCCAGGTTTTACCTGAACAACCAGGAAATCCCGGTGCTTTCTGTTTCCCAGCTTGCACATGGAGCAGGAAAAGGGAAAGTGGGAGTTTACGGTCCGTCCGATGGAACCGCATATTTTGCCAACTTCAGCTGCAGGGAAGACAAGTCGCTGGTATTCCCTCCGGAGGAAAACATTGAAATTCCATACGGGGTTATTGAAAACTGGCAGATCTCCCCTGTATATAAAGCGGCTTTGACAGATTATGAAAAAACTCCCGAAGCCCAGGGCATAATAAAAATTCCCTGGAAAAGCATCAGCTGCCGCCCCGATGGCATCGTCGATATTTCACGGATTTATCCGCGCTCGGGCAACGCCCCCGATATCATCTTTGCAAAAACCACCATCGATGCCTTGAAAGATGAAGACAAACTGTTTGCTTTCGGGTACAGCGACATCATCTCGGTATTCCTGAACGGCAGGCTGCTGTTTGAAGGGAACAGTTCGTATACCAGCCGTGACCCGAACTTCCAGGGGATAGTGGGGCTGAATGATTATATAACCCTGCCTTTGAAAAAAGGCAAAAACGAGCTGATGGTTGCAGTGATGGAAAGTTTCGGCGGGTGGGGATTCATTTTTCGTGATACCAGGGCCGTTTACACCGATAAACAGCTGGTAAAGAAGTGGGAGCTGAAGAACAAATTCAGTTACCCCGAATCGGTTGCCTATGATAAAAAGCGGGATGTGCTTTATGTTTCGAATTATTACAACGAGGGCAAGGAATACATTTCAAAGGTAAGCACCTCGGGAGAGATCATAAAAACAGATTGGGTCGCCGGCATCATGCAGCCCACGGGGATGAGCATCATAGGTGACAAGCTGTTCGTTGTTGGAAGGTATGCCCTGGTTGAAGTGGATATTGACAAAGGGACCGTTGTTAACCGATACCCCTTTCCCGAGCCAGGCATGCCCAATGATGTTACAGCCGATGACAAGGGTGACCTGTACATCACCGACAGCCAGAAGAACCTGATCTATAAATGCTCTGGAGGGAAAATGGAAGTCTGGATTAAAAGCGATCAGCTGATCAGGCCAAATGGTATTCTGGCTGATAAAGGGAAGCTGTTAGTTGGGACCTCGGGTGATGGATGCATTAAAATGATCGATCCTTCAACCAAAGAAATTTCAACCAAGGTCTGCATCGGCCAGGGGTCGGTAATGGACGGTATCGCGGCTGAAGGGAATGGGAATTACCTGATCTCCGACTATAACGGAAGAGTATTCAGAGTGAATATGGGCGGAGGCAAAACACTGCTGTTAAATACCACTGCCCCTGGAAAATATTGTGCTGCGTTTGAGTATATTCCAGAAAAGAAACTCCTGATCATCCCAACTTTCCTCGACAACAGCATAATGACTTATGAGGTAAACCTTAAACCCTGAACAATTATTACCTTACAAAGGGAAGTATCGCCTTTTCAAGGATCACAGCCGAAAAATGCAGGTTTTGTATTACTTTTGAATTGAAAATCCGGGTTCGTGAAACAGCTTAACAACATCAAATTATCGTTCTGGCATTACCAGCTTGGAGGCTGGCTGATGGTTGAGCTGGTTATCTTTTTCAGGCTTTTTTATACCCAGTACGTCAGCAAGACAGCGCTTTCGGAGCATCATATGCTGATCACTGCCATTTTCGATATTGTAGGTTTTATGCTGACGATCGTACTCAGGTATGTATACAGGATTATTCTTAAAAAGGAGCTTTCAATTTCATTCCTGCTGCTGCTCATTTTGGGCATTTCGTTTTTAACCGCCGTCATCACCGAATGCAGCGAATACCCGATAAATTATTTCCTGCATACCGGTAAACCCTATATCAGTTTTCCAAAACTCATCTTTAACGCTACCTGGAATTTCCCGATCTTCTTCGGCTGGAGTCTTCTGTATTTCGGCATAAAAAGCTGGAATGCTCTGACCCTCGAAAAAGAGAGAGCGGCAAAAGCCAGTTTTCTCGCCCAAAGCGCACAGCTTCAGATGCTGCGCTACCAGCTCAATCCGCATTTCCTCTTCAACTCCCTGAATTCAATCTGGGCACTGATCGATGAAGATAAAAAAGCATCCAAAGAAATGGTGAGTGAGCTGGCCGAATTTCTCAGGTATTCGCTGATGAGTAAAACCTATTCCGACGTTCCCCTGAAACAGGAGTTGGAAGCCATAAAACATTATTTCTCGATTGAACAGAAAAGGTTCGAAGAAAAGCTGAAAGTTGATTTCGATATAGAACAACAGGCAGAAGACTTCCCGGTCCTCAGCTTCCTGCTCAACCCCCTGGTTGAGAACGCAATAAAATATGGTATGAAGACCAGTATCATGCCTTTGCATATATGCATTTCGGCCAAGGTCAAAGGCGACTCCCTGGTGTTGCAGGTGACCAATACCGGGAAGTGGATTGAACCCACTCCTAAGGAAAACGGCAGCGGCACCGGGACAGGCCTGACAAACATCAGGCTCAGGCTTGAAAATGCTTTCCCGGGGAAGACGAAGTTCAGGATAGGGCAGGATGGCGACAAGGTGGTTGCCGAAATAGAGATCAACAGGAAACCATAAGCAGGTATGACCAAAAAACTTACAGCGGTTATTGTCGATGATGAAAGGCTTGCCAGAAATGCCTTACGCACATTGATTTCTGAACTCGGGAGCATCGACATCGTGGGCGAAGCCGACAGTGTGGGCTCTGCGATCGGCGTGATCGAAAAAGAGCAGCCTGACGCAGTCTTCCTCGACATCCAGATGCCTGGCGAATCAGGTTTCGATCTTCTTGAAAAGATATCCGCAGGCATCAGGATCATTTTTGTAACAGCCTTCGACGAGTATGCGCTCAGGGCTTTCGAGGTGAACGCCCTGGATTACCTGATGAAACCGGTTTCCCCTGCCCGCCTCAGGGAAGCCGTTGAAAGGCTTTCAGAAAAGCCCGATACGGTTCAGGCATCCAAACAGAAGCTTACCTCTCTAGACCGCCTGTTCATCTTATTCAATACTTCATACGTTTTCCTGAAGATTAATTCAATAACCTATATCAGTTCTTCGGGTGACTACTCTGAAGTTCACCTTGACGACGGGCGGAAGGGACTCACCAACAAATCCATGCAGGAATGGGAAAACCGCCTGCCTGCTGATACCTTCTGCAGGATCCACCGTTCGACCATCATCAATCTCGACTGCATCGTAAAGATCGACGAATGGTTCAACCAGGCATTCCGGGTACAGGTCAAAAGCTGCAATGAACCATTCATCATGAGCCGAAGGTATGCCTCGTTGATCAAAAGCCGTTTCAGTTAGGAGACTGCCTTTTACCGTTTAATAAAACCACTTGGCCGATTGTTGTTGCCTCTTTTGTTTTCATGGCGGATATTTACCGGAAAAAACCATGAAATCTGCTATGTTATTTCAGAAATACACCAGGCCGACAGTCCTGATCGTCCTGATCTTTGTATTTAATTGCTTTACATCTTCAGCCCAGGTCGTATCAACCTTTCTCACGGGCAACGGGCTTAACGGCCCCGACGGATTTGCCCTCGACAGCGCCGGAAACCTGTTCGTGGCCAACTGGGGAGGAGGATACGGAACCACTGTTCTGAAGATCACCCCCGACGCCCATGCCGATACGTTCAATAATGCGTGCAGCGCCCCCGACGGCCTTGCGTTTGACGCTGAAGGGAACCTGTACATTTCAAATTATGCGACAGGGGTCATCAGCAGGATCACGACTTCGGGAACCAAAACAGTATACGCCACCGGGTTCAACAAACCCAGTGCACTTGGTTTTGACAGCAATGGCAACCTTTATGTTTCAAATTACGGTGGAACGACCGTAAGCAAAATAACATCTGCAGGAATTGTTAGCACCTATGCTTCGGGTTTCAACGCTCCTCTCGGGCTTGTGTTCGATCCTGAAGGTAATCTGTACGTTTCAAACTATAATACAGGCATCGTGAATAAAGTCCTGCCCGACGGTACCTCAACAGTGTTTGCTTCAGTTCCGAATGGAGCAGGTTCAAAGATTCAGTACCTTGTCAGGGGAGCCTCAGGAAACCTTTATCTCCCGGCTTACGGCCATAACAAGATTTATAAAATCACTGCGGATGGCATTGTAAGTGTATTCGCAGGGACCGGGGTTGCGGGAGGCAAGGACGGGCCAGTGGATTCGGCCCAGTTCAACGGCCCCAACAGCATTGCTCTCACGTCAGAAGGAGACCTGTTTGTTTCGGAATACAATGCAGGCCGTATACGCAAGATCACCGGCGTTGAATTTCCCGTGGGCATCAACGATCAAAGGGGTGGTGAAACACAGGGCCGCATTTTGTTTCAGAATTACCCAAACCCGTTCAGAACATCCACAACCATCCCTTGTCATCTCGACCACCAGGGAAATTCGGAAATCAGGATCTACAACCTGTCGGGCAAAGAAGTTTACAGGTCCGAAGCCCCTGTTTCGGGCCCCGGGGATCACTCTTTCACGACCGGGTCATGGCATCCCGAACCCGGTATCTACGTGGTAAAGCTGATGGTGAACGGGAAGATGGCTGATTCGAAAAAAGCCATATGTAATTAGGGATGAAAGATATGCCGGATTTTTCATAATTTTGGGGAATACAAAGTTCAAATAAAATGTTCCTATGAAACAACTCATTATTCTTCTCACCCTGGTCAGTTTGATAACGTATTCCTCTCTTGCCCAGGAAATTGCACAATGGAGAGGTCCAAACCGTGATGGCATCTACCCCGAAACCGGCCTCTTTAAATCATGGCCTGTAACCGGCCCCGCCCTTCTCTGGCATTTCGATGAACTGGGCGAAGGCCATTCCTCCGCAGCAGTTACCTCCGACAGGATCTTTACCACAGGTATGATCAACGGCATTGGGTATCTCTATTCCTTTGACCTTACTGGAAAACTGCTCTGGAAGATCCCTTATGGTGAGGAATGGACCGAAAGCTGGCCGGGAGTCCGCAGCACACCACTGGTTTATAACGGAAAGATATACCTGATCAGCGGCTTTGGAAAGCTGGTCTGCCGCAATGCCGACAACGGTGATCTCGTTTGGACCATCGATGTACTCAAAGACTTCAGCGCGCCAAATATCAAATGGGGCATCACTGAAAACCTGCTGATCGATGGCAATAAGCTGTTTTGCACACCTGGCGGGCCCGAGGCTGATGTTGTTGCCATCGACCGCCTCACCGGGAAAGTGATCTGGAGATGCAAGGCCATGGGTGAGGAAAGCGCATACTGCTCCCCAACCCTGATCAACCATAATAACCGGAAAATTTTCGTCACCCAGACTGCAAATTCAATTATCGGAATCGACGCTGAGAGCGGCAAATTCCTCTGGAGCCAGAACCAGCCCAACAAATACTCCGTGCATGCAAACACCCCGATCTATTTCAACGGGTCTGTATATACCGCTTCGGGATACGGACAAGGCGGGGTTCAGATCAAACTCAGTGCCGACGGGAACAGCATTACCGAAACCTGGAGAAACCAGAGCCTCGACCACCGCATGGGAGGCTTCGTCCTTATCAACGGACTGATCTATGGCTCCGACGATTCAAACAAGGCCTGGTTCGCTGTTGACTGGAAAACCGGAAAGGATGTGTATTCGGAAAAAATCACCGGCCGCGGTAATATCATTGCTGCCGACGGATTACTTTACCTTTACAGCGACAATGGTGAGATGGTCCTTGCACAACCCACTGCCACGGGGTTCACAAAGATCAGCTCATTCAAAGTCCCGTTCGGCACAGCCCAGCACTGGGCGCACCAGGTTATCAAAGACGGGAAGTTGTATATCAGGCACGGAAATTCCCTGATGGTATATGACATCCGCAATAAATAATTGTGAAGAAGTTCTCCCGATATATCCTGGTTTCACTGGTTTTACTTGGCCTCGGGCTGACGGCCTTATGGTTCTTCCATGATCCTGCAGCCTCCCTGAAAATGTCGGTACCCGGCATGGACAACAGGAAGAAAGGCCCTGCTGCCGCCGGGGAGAAAGTGAATATCGGAGAAGATTTTATCCTCTACAAATCCGTTCCGGGCATTCCTTTGGCAAACTGGCCCAGGTTCAGGGGAGAACAGTTCGACAATATCAGCAAGGAAAATATAAAGCTGATATCCGACTGGGGGAAAACCGGCCCCCGTATTGTATGGAAACTCAGCCTGGGTGAAGGGCATGCAGCCCCTGCCGTATACGACGGAAGGGTGTATATCCTCGATTATGACGAGACGAAAAAAGAGGATGCGCTGAGATGTTTCTCTCTTCTTACCGGAGAAGAGCTCTGGAGAAGAGGGTACCATGTCCATCTCAAGCGGAACCACGGCCTCTCGCGAACCATTCCTGCCGTGACAAAAGATTATGTGCTTACTATTGGTCCGCGCTGCCAGGTAATGTGCTGCGAGCGTACAAGCGGGGCTTACCTGTGGGGGCTTGACCTGGGCCGGGAGTTCCAGGTCGAGGTGCCTTTCTGGTATACCGGACAGTGCCCACTCATCGACAACGACACCGCTATAATCGCAGTGGGAGGTAAGTCGCTTCTCATCGGGGTGGACTGCAAAACCGGGAAAAAGGTTTGGGAAACACCAAATCCGCGTAACTGGAAAATGTCGCATGCCTCTCTCATGCCCATGACCCTTGCAGGGCAGAAGATGTACGTCTACTGTGCCATTGGCGGGGTTTGCGGGATTGCGGCAAACGGACCCCTGAGGGGAAAGGTCTTATGGGAGACCACTGAATTTGCCCCCTCGGTGGTCGCCCCCAGCCCGGTAATCCTGAACGAAGGACGTATCTTTGTCAGCGCGGGATACGGTGCAGGCTCGGCGCTACTGCAGGTAAAAGTAGTGAACGAAGGCTTCTCGGTGAAGGTGCTTCAAAAGCTGAAGCCCCAGGACGGCCTGGCCTCTGAACAGCAAACCCCGGTGTTTTCGGGGGGATACCTTTACGGGATCCTTCCCAAGGATGCTGCAGGATTAAGAAACCAGTTCGTCTGCTGCAAGGAAACCGACTGCAGCCGCATCCTGATGAGCAGCGGAAAGACCGAACGCTTCGGGCTCGGGCCATACATCCTTGCCGACGGCAAATTTTTCATACTGAACGACGACGGGGAGATGAGTATTGCCAAAGCCTCACCAGCCGGGTTCAACGTTCTGAGCAAGGCCAGGATCATCGACGGACAGGATTCCTGGGGGCCCATTGCGATCACTTCGGGATACTTGCTGATGAGGGATTCAAAAACCATGGTATGCCTTGATATCAGGGCTAAAGATTGAGTATATGAAACAAAAGATCTTCATTCTATCCGGACTTGTTCTGCTGATCGCCGTGATCGTAATTATGGCAGTCGATCTGTTTTCTTCTAAAAAAACAGTAAAGGACAATCCATATGATTACAAGATAGAAGAGCTCAGGAAGAGCGACAGCAGCCAGAGTGGCTACACCGAGAAGGTTACCATTGTAACAAATCTCGCTGAAATTCACGCTTTGGCCTGCGGGGCCGGCGACCGCATCTATGTTGCAGGAAAAGATACGCTGGCGATGTTTGACCAGTTCGGCAAGTCTGCAGGCCAATTCCTGTATAACGGTACAGCCAGCTGCATGACCCTTGATAAAAAAGGGAATGTTTACATCGGGATGCAGGACCACGTTGAGGTGTTTGATCCAAATGGAAAACTTCTGAAAAAATGGAAGCCATTCTCAACCGAATCCCTGATCACCGGTATTGCAGTTTCTGATTCCAATGTGTTCCTTGCCGATTTCGGGAAGAAGATCGTTTACAATTGCAGTATCGATGGCCGTCTTATCAATCGCATCGGGGAGAAAGACCCTCAGAAAAAAGTTCCGGGCTTCATTGTGCCAAGTCCCTACTTTGACCTGGCCCTTGGCAAAAAAGGCGAACTCTGGGTGGCCAACACCGGGAGGCATTCGATGGAGCAGTTCAGCCGGGATGGCAGTCTGAATTCAGCATGGGGCGAGGCTTCTATGGCTGTTGAAGGCTTCTGCGGATGCTGCAACCCATCGCATTTCGCATTCCTTTCTGATGGTTCTTTCGTGACAAGCGAGAAAGGTATTGAACGGGTCAAGGTATATTCGCCACAGGGTGTTTTCCGATCTGTGGTGGCTCCCCCCGAAGCGTTCATTGAAGGCACAAGGGGACTCGACCTGGCAGTGGATTCAAAAGACAGGATCATTGTTCTTGATCCTGAAAAAAAGCTGATACGGATCTTTGTAAAAAAGTAAGTCATGCCAGGCAGGAGGGAGTTTTTAAGCACATTGATGAGGGGAGGCATTCTCGCCGCCCTGGGCCTGCTTAGTGGTTCCCTGCTGTTACGTTCGCGGGATGAAAAATCCTGTTCATCGGGTTTCGCCTGCAGCAGCTGCAGTAAATCGGCCGGCTGCGCCCTACCCCGGGCTATTGCCTCAAGACAGATGGTATGGCAGCTCGACCCGGGCAAATGCATTCAATGCGGACGCTGTGCCACCGAATGTGTCATGAGCCCTTCGGCAGTCAAGTGTACACATGTTTTCGCCATGTGCGGTTACTGCGACCTCTGCGGTGGATATTTCAAGCCCGGCACCAAGACCCTCGATACTGCCGCCGAACACCAGCTCTGCCCCACGAACGCCATCCGCCGTAAATTCATCGAAGACCCGTTCTTCGAATATACCATCGACGAACCGCTTTGCATTGGCTGCGGCAAATGCGTCAAAGGCTGCGGGGCTTTCGGCAATGGCTCGCTTCAGCTGCAGGTAAGACATGACCGATGCCAGAACTGCAACGAATGTTCTATCGCCAGGAACTGTCCGTCCCAGGCCTTTACAAGAGTCCCGGCTAACAAACCTTCTCTGCTGAAAGGGTTCGGGAAGGAGAGGATGCAGGATCCTGGAAACAAGATGCAGGATACAGGATGCAGGATGCAGGATGCAGGTTACAAGATGCAGGATACAGGATACAGGATGCGGGATGCGAGATGGAAAGGAGGGGGCAATGCGTAAAAATCTTACATCGTACATCTTACATCGTACATCGTACATCCTGCATCGTACATCCCTCGCCCTTTTCTTCCTTCTCCTGCCCCTCGTAACGCTCTCCGTCCAGCGCTTTCCAAAACCAGAATTTGAGAGCAGTTACACACAACCCATTACCCAGGTCCCATTGCCCAGGGGCGAATTCCTGGCGTACCTCGACGTATTCGTGCTTCTTGTCGCACTCTCTTTATGCACCTGGCTGGTCCTGAAAAAACGTTCAAGGTTATGGGTGTTTTTCCTCAGCCTTTTCTCTCTCGTTTACTTCGGCTTTTACCGGCAGGGCTGCGTATGTTCAATCGGCTCCATTCAAAATATAAGCCTGGCCCTGTTCGACAATTCCTTTGTACTTCCCATCAGCGTCCTTCTTTTTTTCACTCTTCCTCTCGTTTTTACAGCCTTCTTCGGACGCACATTCTGCGCGGCAGTATGTCCGTTCGGCGCCCTTCAGGACCTGTTCGCCTTCAAACCCCAGCCTCTCGGTTCAAGGCTTAACACTGTATTTGGCATCATCCCCTACCTGTACCTTGGCCTTGCTGTGCTGTTTGCAGCCACCGGTACCGATTTCATCATCTGCCGGTACGATCCTTTTGTAGGGATCTTCAGGTTCGACGCATCATTCGGCATGTTCCTGTTCAGCGGTATCCTGCTTCTGTCGGGTGTTTTCATTGCCCGCCCCTACTGCCGTTTCATTTGTCCGTATGGAGTCCTTCTCAACTGGACCAGCCGGTTCTCAAAAAGGCATATGAGCATCACACCAAAAGAATGTATTCAGTGCCGGCTGTGCGAAAATTCCTGTCCGTACGACGCAATTGACCTGCCCGTGACTTCAAAAAGCCCCGAAAGCCGTTCCGTAATGGTGAAAAAGATGATGATGCTGGTACTTATTATTCCGGTTTTAGTGATTGCATTCGGCTATGCAGGATCCAGGATGCAGGATGCCCTTGCCGGGGTCGACAGCAGGGTGAAGCTGGCGAAGGAAGTGCTGGCGCTTAAGGGGATGCAGGATGCGGGATCCGGGATGCGGGATGCAGGTAACAAGATGCAGGATGCAGGATGCGGGATGCGGGATGCAGGAAACAAGATGCAGGATGCAGGATACAGGATGCAGGATGAGTCATTTGAAATAAAAGCATATAAGGCAGCAGGCAAAACTGAAGCCCAGGTTTATTCAGAAGCGGAAACTGTATTACATAAATTTTATGTGGGCGGATGGCTTTTCGGCGGTTTCATAGGGCTTTCCATAGCTCTGATGATAGGCGGGCGGATGCTGCCGGTTTATCGCACCGATTATGTCACCAACAAAGGACGGTGTTTCAGCTGCGCAAGATGTGTTGATTATTGTCCGGTTAAACCCTGAGTATCAAAAACAAGAACATGCTCACTGTCAAATCACCAAAGAATACCATACGGCTGCTCGAAAATATTTCGCTGGGAAGCGCAGTTTTTGCAGTGGTCCTTTGCGTACTAATCATAGTTAATTTTATCCAGGTTAAGCGTGCCGATCCTCTGAATTCAAAGGCTATGACGGTGTTGGTCGGGAAGCTTCAGAACGATCCGGGCAACGAGCAGCTGAGAGAGGAGATCCGCACACTCGACCTGCTGGCAAGGAAGGCGTTTTTTACTACTCAATGGCAGGTAAGAACCGGCGGCTATCTTTTATTCATCAGCATCCTGATTCTTGTATCCTGCATCAAAACCATAGAGCTCATCAGGGCAAAGCTTCCCGAAGAACCCGGCGGCAAACCCCTGATGTTCTGGGAAACGCGGCAGCTGAAACGCTCGTGGCTGATGTATTCAGGAGCAGGATTGATTATTCTAACAATCCTAATGGCATGGCTTACGCACAACGACCTGGGAACAGAGCTGCGCTCCGGGAAGATGCAAGATGCAGGATCCGGGATGCAGGATGCAGGATCCAGGACACAGGATGCAGGATCCGGGATCCAGGATCCGGGATCCAGGATGCAGGATGTAGGATCCCCAACAGCCAACAACCAACAACCAATAACCAATAACCAAGCCAACATCCCGCAACCTGCATCTGAATATCCATCCTGGCAGGAAGTCCGGGCCAACTTCCCCTGCTTCAGAGGCCCTGGTGGCATCGGCATTACAGACCGCACCGGAATCCCCACCAGCTGGGACGGAAAGACCGGGAAGAACATAAAATGGAAAACAGCTATTCCTTTACAAGGTTATAATTCACCCGTGATATGGGATGACAGGATCTATCTTAGCGGTGCAGGCGAAGCAAAGCGTGAAGTTTATTGCATCGATGCCCTCAATGGTAAAATAATCTGGACTGCAAAAGTTGATAAGATCCCCGGATCGCCTTCGGCATTGCCCACAGTAAACAAGGAAACAGGGTTTGCGGCGCCCAGCCTGGCCACCGACGGGCGAAGGGTGTATGCCATCTTTGCAAACGGAGACCTTATTGCATTAGATACGAATGGAAGTCCTGTCTGGTCTAAGAACCTGGGTTTGCCAACGAATCACTACGGTCACTCTTCCTCGCTTATGGTATACCGTGACATTCTCATCATTCAGTATGACCAGAGAAATTCACCGGCGGTGATGGGGCTTTCGGGCAAAACCGGGGAACAGGTATGGAAAACCGCCAGGAATGTCAAGATCTCATGGGCCTCCCCATCGCTTATAAACACCGGCAACCGCATGGAACTTATAATTGCGGCGGAACCAAGCGTCGCTTCTTACGATCCACTCACGGGCAAGCAGCTATGGAGCCTCGACTGCATCTCGGGAGAAGTGGGGCCATCGCTGGCCTATGCTTCAGGGATCGTATTCTCGGTGAACGAATATTCAACCCTCTCTGCCATCCGCATATCAGATCCTTCCAAAGTGCTTTGGGAAAACAACGAATACCTCTCCGATGTACCCAGTCCGGTAGCCACCGACAAATACCTCTTCCTTCTCACATCCTACGGTACTGCGGTCTGTTACGATGCGGCTGCAGGAACCAAATACTGGGAGCATGATTTCGGGAACCCGGTATACTCCTCTCCAATGCTTGCCGAAGGAAAAGTCTTTATCATGGACAAGAAAGGCATGATGTACATCATCAGGGCCGACAAGGAGTTTGCCCTGGTCTTACAATGCCCGCTGGGAGAAGGATCATTTTGCACCCCTGCATTTACAAACGGGCATATCTTCATCAGAGGTGATAAAAATTTATACTGTATCGGAAAATGAAGCAGGCATTTATAGAATACCTTTATCAGGAATAAAAAAGGTTTTTTACTAACCAAAATACCGACCAATGAACACAGGGGATTTATCGAAGCAGGATCTTGTAAGTTTAACAAATACCCTTAGGCAGCAGGTTGCCCTGCTGGAAACTGAAAAACACCTTCTTCATGAAAGCATGCAGAAATACCAGGCCATTTTCTCGCATTCTCCCCTCGGTATTTTACATTATGACAAGCAAGGGATCATCCTCGATGTGAATATCGAATTTGTCAGGATCATTGGATCCTCGAGGGAAGCCCTCGTAGGCATGAACATGTTCACACGACTCACAGATCAGCAGTTGCTGCAGACTGTGAGTGATTCATTGAATGCCGGTGTTGGCCATTACGAAGGGAAATACCATTCAATCACAGCAGATAAAGTTACTCCGGTAAGGGGAATTTTTGTCGGTCTGTATGATGAAAAAGGACAGGTCACCGGTGGAACAGGTATTCTCGAAGATATAACCGACCGCCTGCAGGCTGAAACCACATTGAGGCAAACCCGTGAGAATTATGAAACTTTCTTCAACACCATCGACGAATTTCTTTTTGTGCTGGACTATCAGGGTAATATAATTCATACGAATTCAACAGTTATTGAACGCCTGGGGTTTTCGAAAGAAGAATTGGCGGGAATATCTGTCCTGAATCTACCTCCGCCTGAACGCCGGGCCGAAGCCGGGAAAATCGTGGAAGAAATGTTAAACGGAAAGGCTGATTCCTGCCCGGTTCCGCTTCTCGCAAAGAATGGCTCCCTGATACCTGTTGAAACCCGTGTTTCAAAAGGAAGCTGGAATGGCAACCCGGCTTTGTTTGGCGTCAGCAAGGATGTTTCAAAGATACTTCTATCGGAAGAGAAATTCTCAAAGTTATTTTATATCAATCCATCAGCATGTGGATTGACCATGCAGGACACACACAAATACATAGAAGTCAATGAAGCATTTACCAATTTACTCGGCTACAGTAACGAGGAAGTATGCGGCAAAACGGCAATCGAACTGGGCATCGTAACACCTGAAACCCTCGAATCCGTAAAACTTGAGGCACAAAAAAGAGGTAATGCTATTGGTATTGATGCCGATCTGAAGGCAAAGAACGGAGATATAAAGCATGTTCAGATGTCGGCTGAAACTATCCAGATACAGGATAATAAATATCGTTTTACAGTAGTCCATGACATCACTGAACGAAAGAAAGCCGAAGCTGAACTTGAAGAGAGCAGGGAAAAGTACCGCGGATTATGTGAGGCGGCTTTCGAAGCGATATTCCTCTCCGAAAAAGGGATCTGTATTGAGCAGAATCTTGCAGCCGAAAAGATGTTTGGATATACTTCCGAAGAAGCGATAGGCCGGTACGGTACCGAATGGATTGTTCCCGAAGACAGGGAGATGGTCATGAAAAATATGCTTCTTGGATATGAAGATCCTTACGAATCCAGGGCATTAAAAAAAGATGGGACTACATTCCCCTGTGTTCTTAAAGGGAAAATGATGCATTATAAAGGCAAGCAAGTCAGGGTTACATCCTTAACAGATATAACAGCCAGGAAGGAAGCTGAGGAAGAACTCAGAATCAAGGACTGGGCCATCGAATCTGCTATCAATGCCTTTGCCATTGCCGACCAGTCGGGGAACCTGAAATACGTAAACCCCGCATTTCTCCGTTTATGGGGTTATGATTCTCCCGTGGAAGTGCTTGGAAAATCACCAACCAGTTTCTGGCTGATGGAGGTGAAAGCTTCGGAGATTATGGGGAAGTTATTGTCACAGGGAGCCTGGTCGGGTGAGTTGGTCGCGGTGAATAAGGCAGGCGGACTTTTTGATGTGAAGGTTGAGGCGAGTGTGGTAAAAGATTCTGAAGGCAAGCCGCATTCAATGCTGGCCTCATTCGAAGATATCACTGAACGAAAGAGAATATTCGCCTACCTGAGGGAAGCCAAGGAAAAGGCAGAAGCCGGGAACCGCCTGAAAACGGCGTTTATGAACAACATCTCGCATGAATTGCGTACACCTTTGAACGGGATCCTCGGTTTTGCCAGTCTGGTGGTCCAGTCTGATATCAGCCAGGAAGAAAAAGAACAATTTTATTTCCTCATCAAACAAAGTTGTGACCGCTTGCTCAGGACTATCACGAACTATATGGATATTTCCTTGCTGGCTTCCGGCAATATTGAAGTCAGGCGAAAATCATTTAATCTTCATAAGCTGCTGCACCAGGTATATGAGAAATTCCTTCCTCTTTTCACCGAAAAGAACCTGGAACTTAAACTTGAAATCCCTCTTAAATCTGAAACCTTACACGTAGTTTCAGATGCAGAGTTACTGAAAACAGTATTTTCTCATCTTCTCGACAATGCACTGGTCTTTACCAATGAAGGCCTGATCTGCCTCGGTTATAACAAACGGAACAAGGCGATTGAGTTTTATGTGAGTGATACCGGTATTGGTATCAGTGCAGAATCGATCCCCCTCATTTTTGACAGCTTTGTACAGGGTCAATCGGGATCTCCGGGAAGTCAGGAAGGCAGCGGGCTTGGACTGGCGATTGCGCAGGGATATGCAAAATTGCTGGAAGGTGAAATCAAGGTTGAATCAGAACAGGGCAGAGGATCTGCATTTTATCTCTCTATCCCCGACAATGAAGCAACGGAAGACCCGCCTGTGCCTGAAGAAAAAGTTGTTACAGTTGGATTTAAAGCCAAACCGGTCGTACTTGTGGCCGAAAATGATGCCGCAAATTTTCAGCTCATCGAGGTCATGTTAAGAGGAAGCGGGGTCAGGATAATTGCAGCTTCCAACGGTAAGGAAGCTGTCGACTGCTGCCGCGGGAACGACAATATCTCCCTGGTTTTAATGGACATGAAAATGCCGGTACTTGACGGGTTTGAAGCCACCAGGCAGATCAAGTCATTCAGGCAAAACCTCCCGGTCATTGCAGTGACGGCATTCGCCCTTAGCGGTGATGAGAAAAGAGCTATTGAGGCAGGCTGCAATGATTACCTTGCAAAACCATTTGTAAAAACAGTATTGCTGAACAAACTTAAACGTTATGGAATCGGCTGATCACACAATCCTGCCAAATTCCATGCGTTAACTAATTACCCTGTTATTTACGGGAAGGATTTGAAAGATTATATTGACCATATACACTCATCTGTTGACCGCATCATTTTGCGAAGAGGAACCTCTGAAGCTGCCGTCATTCCTATATTGCAGGATATACAGCAGGAATTCAGCTACCTGCCCGTGGATGCTTTAAAATATACCTGCGAGGTCACTGAGATCAGCCAGTCTCGTATCGAAAGCGTAGCTTCGTTTTATTCACAGTTCCGCCGAAAGCGCAGCGGTGAACACATCATCAGTGTTTGCACCGGAACGGCATGCCATGTAAAAGGAGCGCTGCTGGTGTATGATGCCATCCGCAGGGAGATGAAGCTCAATGCCAATGAAGACACCGATGCCAGCGGGGTCTTCACGATCGAAAAGGTGGCCTGCCTGGGCTGCTGCACCCTGGCTCCGGTTGTGCGCATTGACCAGGTGACCTACGGACATGTGATGCCCGAAACCGCCGGTGAGATACTCACCGACTTCCTGAAGCGTGGCAAACAGACTTTAAAAGCAGGTTCAGCCGCCGCTCCCTCATCCGCAGTCAAAGGAGAAATAAGAATAGGCCTTGGCTCCTGCTGCATAGCCAGCGGAAGCCAGGAAGTGAAAGCCGAACTGGATAAAACCGTTGCTGAAGCCGGGTTGCAGGTCGACGTGAAACAGGTGGGTTGTGTTGGAATCTGCAACCAGGTCCCTATTCTCGAGATCGTCAAACCCGGCGAAAACACTGCCTTTTACGCTCACATAAAACCCGAAGAGGTGAAGCAGGTCGTGCTCAGCCACTTCAAGCCTGAGGGAA
>SESA01000607.1_pt1 | contig 22325 bp, 19 predicted proteins | sample 3171451 | NCBI WGS metagenome assembly SESA01 (sample SAMN06051862, study PRJNA518727) | freshwater metagenome | biome: subpolar coniferous forest; feature: holomictic lake; material: water; isolation source: holomictic Lake 227, 8 m depth | place: Canada: near Kenora, Ontario | collected...
GGCTGCGGCGCTGGCACCGCGTCCTCTCGGTGGGGTGGGGGTCCTTGCGCAGGAACCAGCAGGGCCTGCGCTCGTGTAAATAAATAAAAAATCACTTTCGCGTGCGCACGTCCCGCATGGAGGTCCACGCGGTGTGGGGGAAGCCTTGCCTGGTTTGGACGGAGGGCATGTAGAGCCGGGTGTGGGCGGGGTCGTTGACGCGGTCCGCGACGTCCGAGAGGAACTGGCCCCAGAAGGTGGGCCCCCCGGTCGGCGCCAGCTGGCTCGATTGGAGCTCGCGGACCCGGGTCCACGTCACCTTCTGCTCCGGCTCCAGCGGGAAGTCCTGGGCGAACCGGTAGCAGTCGGCGAGGATCATGCAGAAGATGAGGGACCCCCGCGGGGGCTTGTTCGTCGCCGCGCGGATGGGGTCCGCCTTCCGCTCGTAGTGCTCCTTGAGGACGTGGTGGGTCGCGCACAGCATCTCCCGGATGATCCTCGCGGTCTTGGCCGGGTACGCGACGGGGTTGCGCCCGGGGAACAGGGGGACGTAGGTCGGCTCCTGCACGAAGGTGAACTCGATCCGGTTGGCCCACGCCCGCATGACCGCGGCGAGCTCCCGGTGGTGGCGCGTCGACGCCAGCTCGTTGTGCTCGTCCTGGAGGCGGCACATCATCTCGTGGAGCATCGGGGACCACCACTCGCTCTCCCGCATCTCCGGCTCGAAGTCCGGGTAGGAGATGGTGGTCGCGACGATGCCCATGAAGCGGGCGTGGGTGGCGCCGCGGAAGGTGTAGAGGCGGTCGAACCGCTCCTCGGCGAGGGTGGCGGCCAGCTCCTCCGCGGTGTCGCAGCGCCCCCCCCGGGTGGCGTAGGGGTCGTCCGCGGTGCCGTTGAGGAGGACGTACCCCGGCGTGATGCCCCCCCGGGCGTCGTCCGGGCTGATCTGCTGCGCCGCGTTGGACTTGACCATGGCGTCGAGGATGATGCGCCCGAACTCCGGCATCCCCGTGGTCAGCATCGCGAGCCACTCGTGGTCCGCGCGGGACATGGGGCTGCCGTGCTGGCGGGGGAGCATGCGCTCCGTCTCCGGGCTCAGGAACATGCCGAGGATGTTGAGGTGGAGCTTGCTCGGGCTCTGGGGGTGGTGGAGGGCGTTGATGGCCAGGTGCTCCGTGGCGGGGTCGCGGGGCTTGGTCGACGTGTAGACCGAGAGGAAGTCGTTCCGCCAGACGAAGTTGGTGCTGACGCCGTTGAGGAGGACCTTGCCCTCGTGCGACGACAGGAACCGGGCGCGGCTGGGGACGAAGAGCAGCGTGGCCCCCGTGGGCGCGCCCCTGACCAGCTCCACCTCCGACTTGGGGGACATCCCCGTGAGGTTGATGTTGCGCGCCGTCCGCTGCGCCTCCTCGAGCTCCAGGGCCTCGACGCAGGCCTTGACGTGGGTGCAGGCCCGGACGGCGTTGCCGACGATCCGCTGGAGGATGCCCGGGCTGATGCTGAGGGCGCGGAGGTTCGGGCTGACGCAGATCATCCCCTTGAGCGTCGCGCTCCCCCCGGGGATGAAGCTCGTGTCGGCCCAGATGTGGTCGATCACCGCCCGGACGACCCGGGGGTCCACGTGGAGGCGGGCGAAGTCCGTGAAGAGCGCGAGGGACTCCTCGGACGGGGTGCTCAGGGTCTCCCGGTCCCGCTCGAAGGCGGCGCGGAGGCTGTCGTCGAGCCGCCGCACGCACCCGGGGGCCTCGAGCCAGATGCGCAGGGCCTCCAGCAGCCCCATCGGGTGGATGTTGCCCATGTCCACGGTGTTGAACCCGATGGAGTCCATGTCCACGCTCGGCACGCTCCTGGGGTCGCGCCCCAGCAGCTCCTGGCGGATGATGGGCTTCGCCGGGTCGATCATCCACCCCAGCGCGAAGGGGTGGGCGACGGCGATGGTGAAGGCCTGGTGCTGCCTGGTCAGCACCGCGGGGGAGACGTGGCCGATCACGGTGAAGTCCTGCTCCATCATGGTGCACACGTACGCCGCGTTCTGCTGCTGGCTCCACGAGTGGCAGACGGCGACGGTCGGGTGGACCGCGGTCACCGCCCGCTCCACCGTCGCGCTGCTGATGTAGCGGCCGGACTTGTCCAGGAACGTCGAGTGGTAGAGGATGCCGCGGATCTCCCCCGGGTGGAGCCTGTGGCCGTACCGCCGGAGCAGGGCGGCCGTGGTGTCCTCCAGGGTGAAGATGGGGGCGTCGTATTCCAGCGCGAGCTGCAGCAGGTGGACGAACTCGTCGGCGCCGTCGAAGTCCATGCGCTCGAAGCACGCCCCGTCCGTGCTCCGGATCTCGGCGGCCTTGGCGTCGCGGCTCTGCGATTCGGGCGTCAGCAGTTCCTCGTCAGAGTGCGGCGCGAGCAGGCTCCCCCTCCTCTTCTTGGAAAACAGTATTCTACCAAGGACGTTGCGCATTCGCTGCATTTTGTTTTGATTCCTTGCGCGTCGCTAAATACGCTTTGTTTTTCTCTGCATTTTGGTTTGGTAAATACGCTTTGTTTTTCTCGTGGGCGAGGTGGAAATTACCGCTGGGGTGTGGCGTCGAAGGAATTCGCCGGTCGTGGTGCGGGGTGGCGTCGCCATTTCGTTCTCGGTGCGGAGCGCCGGCGCCATTTCGTTCTTGTTAGCAAATATCTGGGGTGGCCCCTTTATTTTTATTCCTCATTTTAAAATGGGTGGGTGCCCCGTGTTGGGTTTGGCGGGGCGTTTACACGGGAAAACGCTGGGCAGGGGCGTTCTTGGTAGGCTAAAACGTTTTTAATTTTGGGTATTTGGTCGGGTTTGGATTTCGCGGTTTCTGAAATTTCCCTTCCCTTCCATGGCCACGGAGTCTTCGTCGCCCTCGCTGCCTGTCAAGTGCGCCCCTGCTGCTGCTGCTGCTTGCCCTTTTGCTGACGCCGATCGCTGGCAGGCGCTCATCTGATTCCATGTCGGACGCCAAGCTTCTGGCGAGGCGGCGTTCGCACAAGAGGCGCGTGATCGATGTGGTCGTCACTCGCGTTCCTGCGTCCTTGGTAGAAATTTACTCTGCGTTCCCGACTATCTCCGAGGCGCTGGAGCATTGGTGGCCTTTTTTTGTTTATTCGCTGCGAATGTTTTTGGCTGCGGCTGATCCCCTTTTCCTGCGGCAGCGAGGACTTCTTTTACGTTCAGAGCTGCATCCTGTCGGAGAAGCGCGTCGCTGCGGTCTCGGATCTACTGTACCGCTTCGGCACTTCGCTGAGCTCGAGTCATATCAGCGGGCTGGAGTGCAGGAGCATGGCGGTTCACATCCTCACGGCGTCCGTCGTGTGCCACGAGCGGTGTGGTATCTACCAAGAACGGACCCCGCTGGAGGCCGCGGTGATCCGCAGTGGGCTGGCCTTGAACGTTACGTTTCGCGCCGTCCTCTCCACGATCGGGCCCGCCGCCAGCGACGATCGGCTGGCGATGGTGCCGGTGGAGATCATCTCGGAGCTCGGTCGCACCACCCTCGACTTCGTGCGGGACTACGCCGCGTTCACCCTCCGTCGCAAGGAGGTGCTCAAGCGGCGGTATGCGACCACCGCGTACGTCTACCGCAACGCCATGCGCCACTGCGGGCTCGGCTGCGTGGATCATCGGCAGTACTGCTCCACCCGGGTCCGCGCGGCGCTGTCGGCCATCGGCGAGGTCGATGCGCACGCCCAGACGCTGGTCCGGAACGTGATCGAGGCCTCCTCCCACTGCAACAAGTACGTCGCGGGGTACCCTGGGGATCCGTTGGTTCGCAGGCACGGACCGTTCCTGCGGGTGCCGTCGTATGCCCCCGTTGCCTTCTGCGACCTCGCGGCGCGGCTGACCCTGGATCCGACGTACTCCCAGCCGTACCCCCCCGCGGACACGCTCGACGACTGCGCGGTGTTCCACGGCCTCTACGAGGATCTGGCGGACGTCGGCGGGGCCACCATGTACCGCGTCGTTGAGTTTTGCCACGCCGTGCTGGAGGATGACGACACCCTCGCGGGGCTCGACTTCCCGAACACCGTCGCGCGGCTGAGCCACACGGACCTCTACGACGCGTTTCGGCGCGGGCTGCCTCTGGGGGGCCTGCTGGCGCACCACTTTGGCGCGGTCTGGCTCACCTACTACTACAACTGGGCCACGTCGCTGGGCAGCGTGGGCGTGCGGCTGGTGCTGGGCATGCACGGCCGCTGGTCGGATGAGCGCGACGCGGAGCTGCGCGCCTACTCGCATCGGCTCCCCATCGTGGATCTGACGCACGAGGAGCAGACGCTGCTGCGCCCCGTCATGGACTGGGCGACGGCTGGCTTTGCGATTGGGGCGCCCGCCTCGCTCCTTCGCTCCGACGAGGTGTTCAACGAGTGGACGTCCCTTCTCCAGCCCGTTCGGGGCGGGGCCCTGGCGACCCAGGAGGTCAAGGCCGAGCACTGGGTCAAGACGATGCGGCTCCTTCTCTTCTGCGTTCGGTCGGCGCGCATCGACTACGCCAATCGCAGGGGGGTTGTCATTCGGGAGCTGCTTGCGGAGGACGCGGGGCGGTTGTGCCGCTACATCGCCGCCAAGTCCGTCGCGGGCGTCGGGGCGGAGCGCATGCTCATGACGAGCCGGTGGTTCGCCTCCGTGTCGCACAGCTACGCCAGCCCTCGGTACCTGGGGTACCGGATCTACCGTCTCATGACGAGCTACATGTGCAGCTACCTGGAGATGATCGACATGAACCCGGGCTACTACGACATCGTGCTGTTTCCCACCTACCCGCCGCTCATCCCCGTGGGGCAGACGCTCTCCTTCCTTTCGTATCACCGGGAGGAGCTGTCGGCAATACGGAGCACCTTCGTGTCCGTCGCGGTCGTCGCCGCCCTCATGAACACGTTCGAGAAGCACCTTGCCGTATGCCTTCCGGGCATGGACCCCGCTCCCGCCATGCGTCGGCTGCGCATGATCCTGGAGGGGGGGCTGGTGCGCAACACGCCGCTCTCGGAGGTGGTCAAGCTGGTTGTGAATTCGTTCTGGATGGACGTGGACCCCAGCCTGTTGGACCAGTCGAGGAGGTCGTTCATGCAGCGGACCCTCAACGCCGTCTGCCGGAACAGCCTGCCCAGGGCGCGGGGGCGGGGGGGGCATGATAATTGGCTGAGCGATCACGTGGTGAACGACTCGGTGGCGGGGGTGCGCCACTTCTTCATCGCGCACGCCATGTACGACGCGCCTCTGCCGGAGCATCTGCCGGGGCGGTACATGCGCTTCCTGCCCAACGTGGAGACGCTGGGGGCCGTCCGCACGCTCTTCGGCGACTCGGTGTTTCGGATGCGCAAGATCCTCGTCTGGACGAGGCGGATCTATTCGGACGTGTTCAACGTGCTCATGGTGCAGGAGCCCAAGGCGTACGTCGGGATCTACGAGAGGTACATCCGGGCGCAGGGCGTGGAGGTGCCTTCCTACTCCGTGCTTCCGGACATCGGCAATGACGATGCCGCGATCGACGCGGTGGCGCCCCTGGCCCATCGGGTTCACGAGTTGGTGGTCATGAAGCTGCGGCAGTGGCTCCTGCGGCTGAACCAGTGCGGCGACGGTGGCCCCGTGGGGGTGTTTGGGCTGGACGTGCCCGCCGCTGCGGAGGTTCCGGTCGCCGCTGCGGAGGAGGAGGAGGCGGTGTCGACGGCGGGCGCGGACGTGGTGATGGGTGCCGAGGAGGAGGCGATCGTGGAGGGCCTCGCCGCCTGCGTGGTGCATGTGGAGGTGGACGGGGACATTGCGTTTCTCCCTTCCCTGGACGATTTCGACGATGGTTGGATCGAGCGCCTCGGGGTTGCACCCGACTCCGATGGGGCGGAGCCATTCTTCGACTTCTCGGTGCAGACGGAGCTGCCGAGCGGGAGCGGATTGGGCCTGGTCTAGCAGGTGCGCCTATTTATTCGCTTCCATTCCCCTTGCTCTGGCCAATGGGGGTATACGTGGAGCGGGGTGTTTTCGTGGCCTTCGTTTTCGCTGCTCTGATCTACCTGTGGACGAGGTTGTTCGGTTTTAGCTCCGTGTAGACGTGGGGGTGCCGCTTGGCGGCGAGACAGCGGGGGGTGTCGCCAGTATTAAAGCGGGGGGGAACGGGGTCCGCGCAGGCAAAGATGTCAAGAGCCCCCCGTAACGACCGCAGTATCCCCTTGAGCGCCGCTTTGGGCAACAACATTGGTATCATTGACTTTATTGACGCGCCGATGGCGGGTTTGCAGACGGCCGCCGCCGCGGTGCCCCCCGGTATGGTGGTGGGCGGGCCGCCGGCGTACTTGGAGGCCCATGGGATCCGCTACGTTCCCGCCTCGGTGCTCGGGGCGGAGACGGCTTCCGCCTCTGCCGAGGCCCCGGAGTCCGCGCCCGAGCCGTTGGAGAGCGTGGACGCCGAGCCGACGTACGTGTCGCAGCAGGAGCTGGAGGCTCGCGTCGACGACCGGATCCGGAGGTTTATGAATCGCGCCCCCTCCTCCAGGCCTGAGTCGGCTCGCACCGTCAGCGGTGGGCCGTCCAAGGGCGAGCCGGTTCGCACCGTCAGTGGTGGGCCGTCCAAGGGCGAGCCGGTTCGCACCGCTTCCATCGCCTCCCGTGCGGAGGACGTGCGGGTGCGCCTGCAGAAGCTGCGGGGCGAGTGTAGTGATGCGGGGCTCTCGTCCTCGGCGGCGCGGGTCCTGCGCTCGGGGCGGCGGATCCCCAACTTGGACTACGACTTTTAGGGGGGTTGATGATGCGCCTCGGTCTTGCGCCGATTTAAGAAGGCGCTTGGTGCGTGAGTGAATTTGGGGGTATGAGTGAGAGCGTCTTCTCTGCTGTTTCCTTGCCCTTGCAGCGCGCCATGGACAGGCGCGATCGCGTGATTACGCTGGCCTTCCTTCGGCTCGCGCCCGATGACGACGATGGCTTGAACCGGCTGACCGCGTGCGTGAGCCGGCACAAGTTCTGCCACGCCGAGCTCATATTCGATGGGGGGGTGTCCTTTTCGATCCAAGCGGGCAGGACCGCGGGGCTCCGCGCGCGCACCCTTTCGAACCCCCATTACGAGCTGGTGCCCCTGCTGGTGAGCGGGCGCGCGTACCGCCTCTGCTTCCAGTTCTGCGTGAGCGCGAGCCGGAACGACTGGGGCTTCGACTCGCGGGGGATGTACTGCTCCTTCTTTCGCCTAGGGGCGTCCTGCGGCTGCTGCTGCGACCGCCCGTCCGACGCGGTGGGCGCCACGTTCTGCAGCAAGGTCATCGTGGAGGCCCTGCAGCACGGGGGGGTGTCCGAGGCGGACCGGTTGGTCCCGTCCTCCACCACGCCGTCGCGGCTGTACGAGGCGGTCAGCGGCTCCGACCGGCGGATCCTCGACTCGGTGCGCGTGCAGTGCCCGGGGGGGCTCCAGCTCCTGGCGCACCCGCTGTCGGTCATGCCGCCGGACGCGGTCCAGTCGATGATGACGCTTCGGTGACGGCCCGTTTGGCCCGTTTGGCCTGCCTCGCCTCCGCCTCGGCCTCCGCCTGCTTTCGCTTCCGCTCCAGGTGCTCCTGCAGCGGCTTGAAGGCCGCGTGCTTGACGGGCTCGGGCGTCCACTCCACGACGGCGGGGGGGGGCGCGGTCTCGTCCTGCGGCGGCGGCATCGCGGTCTCGTCCCGCTTGATGAACACCTTGACCGTCGGCCACAGGCGGCGCCACCCCTCGTGCACGTCGCGCACGGTCCGCCCCCCGGTGATCACCACCTTGCCCGAGTAGAAGCACAGCAGCACCACGGGGGACGCGTGCGGCCGGTAGATCAGCCCGGGGAACATGTTCTTCTGGTACGTGCAGTGCAGGTTCAGCCGCGTGTACATGGCGTCCAGGTCGAGGACCCCGGGCTTGACGGGGATCTCCACGTGCGCGACGATGTTCTGCGGGCGGGGGTATTAATTCGGGGCCCAGTGGGGTGGGGGGGGACATGTCTGAAATGTATTACAGATTCAAGCTGCTGCTATCGCTCCGTGACTACTATGACAAGGGCTTTATCTCGGCGGAGAGGGGGGGGTCGATGGATGCGTATCTCGAGAGGCAGGGGGCCTTGGAGGTGATCGATTCGGAGCTGCGGGCCTACAGCCAGCACCTGCTCTACCGCCTGGAGATTGCGGTTCCGCCGCCGGAGGGCGATCCGTACCTGGACGTCGCAACTCCGGAGCCAGAAGTCGGTCCCCATGAGCGTTTCCTGCAGCAGCCGGGAGATCCGTAGGCAGGACAGCACGCCCTCGTACCAGCTCTTGCCCCCCGTGACGACCAGCTTGCCGCTGCTGAACAGCAGCAGGGTGCAGCTCGGGTTCGCCAGGCGGATCGTCATCGCCGCGAACTTCTTCCGGTCGTACGAGGACCCCGGCACCACCTCGCTGATCCCCAGGAGGTCCATGGGCATCCGGTTGCTGTCGATCTGCGCCGTGGACACGATGTTGTGGATCATGGGGGTGGGGGTGTCGCCGTCCTCCTCGGTGCTGCTCAGATCGGATTCGGCGTGCGCGCGCGAGGCGTCGCTCGGTGTCAGCGCGGTGTAGAGCCGCTTGCGCATTTGCTTTTTTAATGAAAGGAACGGAACAGGGGTCGCGTTCAGCGGGGATGGAACCCTTTTTTTTAGTAGTCCTCCAGCAGCGCCGCCTGCTGGCGCAGGATCGACGCGGTGTAGCCGCGGATCTCCGCGATTTCGGTGATCTCGCCGGTCAGGGTGGTCTTGGTCAGGGCCTTGTGGAGGGCGACGATGTTGTCGTACTTCTTCCCGTTGTACCAGGCGTACTCCTCGTCGAACTGCTTGGTGATGGAGTACGTCTTGTTCTTCGTGTGGTCGCGCACGCTCCTGAGCTCGAACGTCCATCGGGTGGCGTTGTCGGTTTGTTCCTTCGAGATTTTCTCGGCGTGGAGGCTTATCAGGAGGTTGTTGATGGTGAAGTTGGTGATGTCCTTGTCGGGCGCGTACTTGTTGATCTTCTTCTTCGCATACTCCCCCGCCCTGCTCACCTTGTCGACCGTGTATTCCTTCACGCCCTTTGCCGTTTTGGCGGCCCCTTGGTACACCTTTTTCCCCGCCTTCTTCAGATCCTCCCACACCCCCTCCAGGTGCTCGATCCGCGCGTGCAGCTGCTCGATCTCCGCCAGCAGCGCCTCGGCCTGTCTGATATGCTCCTCCTCCGAAAGTTGACGAGACATGCCTGCCCGCGGTCCGTTCGTATCTTTTTTATACCACGTGCGGGCTCTTTTTTTCGGGAGGGGGGGCCCCGTTTCATCCGGTTTGTGTCTATATAACCCCTGTCTGCGGGTCCTTCCCACCCTCGGAATGTCCTACTGGTGCGTCATGTGCGGGTCCCCCTGCGATCCGGGGCGCTGCCGCTACGCCAGCGTCGGGGAGATCCACGCGCTGCTGCGCCCCCGGTGCATCAAGACCCAGTTCCACTACGCCGCCGTCATGGCGCTCCCCAAGGAGCAGCGCCGGCCCCTCTGCTTCCCCTGCATCAACTGGCGGAGGCGATCGCGGAGGGATCGGCGCTACTGCAGCGGCGGGGCCGCGCACCGCGTCACCTACACCCCGCTCGACAGCATCCTGATGTTCGCCCTCCAGCCGGGGCACACGCCGGAGCCCGACTACCGCTGCCTGAGCCGGCTCGTCCGGGTGGCCGTGGACCCCCGCAACGCCTTCGCCACGATCGTGCCCGTGCAGATCCGGACCGTGCTGGAGAGCGTCGTGGCCGAGCCCACGCGCACCCTCGTCTCCGCCCTGCTGCGGGTCTGGTGGGAGCTGAACGAGGGAACCGTGTTCTTTCGCAGCCCCGGGACCGCCCGTGCCGTCAGGGCCCTCGCCAAGCGCGAGCCTGGTATTTTAGTCCGCGCCCCGCCCGAGGGGGTGGCGCCTTAATGAACTTTATCGTGCGGTGCCCCCGCGACTTCGAGGCCGTGGAGGAGCACATCGCGTCCGTGTTGCGCTGCGAGCCGGGTCGGTGCGCGTTCCTACGCAGCGAGGGGTTCGTGCGGTTTCGCGTGCGCGCCGTGTATCGCCCCGCGGAGGGGGACCTCTCCGTGTGCACCCGCGACGGGATCGTGCTGCAGTTCGTGTCGGACGCGGGCGGAGGGGAGGGGCTCGTGACCGTGCGCAGGTTCGACATGATCGACACCTTCGACGACACGTGGGGGGAGTCTGTTTGAATTTTTTTTATTCGATCGTGGGGATTCGCATGGGGTGCTCCGTTTTTTTATCGCAAGGAGCCAGCGCGCGGGTGGGTTCAGACCGGTGCCAGGAACGAGCGCAGGGCGTCGGCCGTACGCTGCTCGAGGCCCGCGGTGGCCACCGCCTCCTCCAGCGTCACCGTGCCTCCGGCGGGGCACTGGGACATGGCCTCGATGAGCCGCGTGTGCCTCGTCGCCCGGATGGCCTTGCCGGTGTGGCGGTGGAACTCGTGGATCGCGGTGGTCAGGCCGACGACGGTGTCGACGTCGCACGCGACCAGGTCCGCTTCGGGCCCGGTGGCCCCCCTGTCCTTCTCGTCGTAGTACGCGCCGAACGCGTCCAGCCGGTCCATCGCCGAGGCGAACATCCGCGCCTCCGCCTCCGCGTCGCCCTGCATGACGAGCATGGTCGTGATCCTCGTCGGGTCGCCCAGCTTCCGGATGCGGGCGATGCGCTTGCCGACCTGGTCCCCGATCTTGATGGACCACGGCATGGTGGCGTAGATGAGGAGGTCGCACCTGTTCTGCATGCTGAGCCCGGTGCCGCCGGCGCCCGACGTGGCGCAGATCACGCGGGCCTCCGCCCCCTCCCGGTTGGCCTCGTCCAGACCGCGCGTCCGCTCCTCCTGGGATACGCCGCTGTGGATCCGGACGACCCCGACGCCGTTGCCCTCCAGCCAGCTCGCTATGGCCTCCAGGCCCTTGACGTAGTCGACGAAGATGCACGCGTTGCGGCCCTGGGTCCGGACCACGTGCGCGGCGATCCTCGCGGCGGCGAGGAACTTGGGCATGTTCTCCAGGCGGATGGCGCCCTTGACGACTCCGGTCACCTGCTGCAGGGACTCGGTGATCTTCTCCTCCGCCTCGGCCGTGATCGGGTGGACCTTGGCGAGCAGGACGGCGTGGGGGGGGGTCTGGAGGTACGGGCTGTACCCGGTGATCGCCGAGTCGATGGTCACGCTGCCCAGGAGCGCGGCGTTCTCTTCGGGGGTGGTCTTGTGCAGGGATATGCCCGGGGGCGTTTGGAACCCGATGGTGCGGAGCATGGCGTAGTACTCCTGCTTCGTGTTCATGATCGGGTTGGCCGACATGCCGACGATGATCGGGGGGTGTCTCGCGGTCCCACACCACGTGAAGGTCACTACGGCGTTCCTCGAGGGGTTCGACATGGGGTCCCGGTGGTTCAGATGCACCTCGTCGATGACGACCATCGTGCGGAAATCGCCGCAGATGTACCTCACCAGTTTGCTCAGGTTGATGGCGTCCTTGGACCTGGGGTCGGCGTTCAGCAGGGAGTTCCGGAGGATGAACAGGGTCGTGGTGCGGACTTCGGCGTTGGACCTGGGCGCGATCGCTTGGAGGGTGAGGTCGATGGCGTATAGGAACGGGTGCGCCACGCGCTCCCTTTGGATCTCGATGATCTGCACCCTGAACTTCTCGCTCGAGCACGCGCGCGCCTCGTGGGTCCACGTGTCGACCAGGGCGGGGGGCACCACCACGAACGCCGCGTCGATGGCGTGGATGGCGTTCAGCACCTGCGCGAGGTCGATCGCGACCGCGGTCTTGCCCGCCCCGGGTTTGAGGGTCACCATGCACCCCCGGCTCTCGACGTGGTTGTCGTTCGTGTCCATCATGCTGCGCGTGGCCAGGAGGATGGCGTTGGTCTGGTGCTTCAGCAGCGGGCGGGCTCCTTGGTCCTGCATCATCTCCTCCAGCTTCGACTTGGCGATGAGCGTGATGCCCGAGGATGGGCCCTTGGTCGCTATCTTCTGCAGGATCCCGCGCTTCTCGTTCGCGTACTGGGCCACGGTGCCGGGCCATGTCGGTCGCGTGAAGCTCATGGTGGATACCTCCTTGTGCCGGCGGGACTCGATGGGCTCAGTCGGTGCGGGTGCGGGTGCGGGCTCGATGGGCTCAGCCGGTGCGGGTGCGGGTGCGGGCTCGATGGGCTCAGCCGGTGCGGGCTCGATGGGCTCAGCCGGTGCGGGTGCGGGTGCGGGCTCGGCGAACTCGGCTGAGAACAGTTCGAGCGCGATGTTCAGGTCGTCGGCCACGGCCGTGGATGCCACGTCTGACATGGAGATGACGGCGGCGGGCGCGTCGGTGGCGGGCTTGACGGGTTCGGGCTCGGCGGGTTCTTCCTCTTCCTCCTCCGACGTGAACTCGGTGCCGTTCTCTATCTTGTGCCGCTCCTTCTCGCTCAGCTGTGGCGGGGGCCATGCGCCGACGGGTCTTTCGGTCTCCCTCAGCGCGTGGTACCGGGACTCGTAGGGTCTCTTGGGGGCGTACGTGTCGAGCATCTCCTTGGAGTACCCGAACAGGATCCCGTTGTCGGTGTTGGACCTGGCGGCGAGGTGCGTGAGGTCGTCGTGGGCTGCGTCTACGACAAAGAACGGGTGCACGTCCTTGCGGGTTGCGAAGGGCATGTATCGCCAGAGGATCGCCCATGATCGCGTGTTCCTGTCGTGTCGGAGCTTGGACAGCAGTTCCTCGCTGGTGGTTCCGTGCACCGCCGCCAGCTTGAGCTCGTGCGGCGAGTACCCCCATCCGGATAGGGTGTTGATGGTTTGGGTCAGCTGCTCCCTGTCGGGGTGTGCGCTCAGGGCCAGGTTGAGCAGGACCGCGTTGAAGTGCCTTTCCGAGAGCTCGTGCACGTTGTCGAGCTTGCGTTTTTTGATGTGGGGAGTGGGTCCGCCTTTGGTGCTGATGTGAAAGGCGCCGTCCTCGTCGGGGCCTGTTCTCCTACCCTTCGATCGTTTGTCGCGTGTGGAAGTCATGTGTGTGTAAACAAATGGTGCCGAGTTTCTCGCGGCTCGCCTTTATACGCTTGCGCGGCGCTCGTTTTGCGCCTCTGCCGGGTGCCTGGCCTCCTTGCTGAACACCCGCCCCTCCCCGTACACCTTCACGGCCAGCACGGGGGCGTCGCAGTGGTACACGTCCTGCGCCAGGCGCTTGATGCTCTGCGCGTACTCCATCTCGTGCGGCTCGACGGTGCGCCGGGTCCCGTGGAACAGGCAGATCAGGGTGCACCGGCGCCCGAGCATGCAGATGAAGTCGACGAGCCATATCTTCCTCGCCGCCGTGTCGATGAGGCCGCGCCTCGTCTCCCACGCGCTGATGCGCCGCCGCACCAGCCAGGCCCGGAGCGTGTCCGACACCCCCTGGATCGTCAGGCCGTACGAGGACATCGTCTCGATGTCCCGGTGCATCGGGGAGCTGGACGTGTACGCCTCGGGGTTCGCCAGGGGGATGTGCGACGACCACACGCGCGTGATCGGGTCGACCCGCGCCAGCCCGGGGTGCATCAGGAGCGTGTCCGTCGTCATGGGGGGCGCGGGCGGTGGGTCCGTGGCGGTGGACATTTTTTCCTCATTCCCTTTCGGCCGCGCGTTTAATACTGGCTTCATCCTGGCCGCGAAGCCTCGGGTCTGGCGCGTGTATTAAAGTGACCTTGGAACCGTGCGTCCGATCCCCATCGATGTCTGCAGTGCCCGACCCTGAGCGCAAGCGCGTGACGCTGCACTTCTGGGTGCGAATGGATCTTGTCATCGGCGGGCGCATGCAGTCGACCGCGAATTACCAGGGCCTCTCCCTGAACCCCGAGGCGCCGCCGATGCCCAATCTCACCATCACGCGCTTCCTCCTGGCCGCGTGGGTCGGGGGGGGGAACGTCGATTTCTGCGTGGAGCAGATCGATGCCAGCGGGGTCGCCCGGGTTCGCCTCACCGTGTGCGAGAGTGACGTCGACACCGTCAAGTTCTCCGTCAGCTTCAACATCGTCGCGCCCAAGGGCCAGCGCAACTGCCACCTCGCCTCGTCCGCTCTCCCCGTGGGGGACCTCGGCGCCGTCCTGAGGTCGGGCCCATCCGCCGGGCCCAAGGGGGGGGGCGTCTTTTCCGACGCCCAGCGCTGCTTCAGCATGCGCGACAACTTCACGAAGAACACGGTGGTCCTGCGGTTCCAGAACATCGACACCAACTGCGACGCCCTGCTGGGCCTGCCCCTGCGCGCGTCCGCCCTGCGCTCCCTCGATGTCACCAACGCCGCCGTCATGGGGCTGGGCAAAAAGCTCCAGTCGACGATCGCTCGCTACGCGGTGAGCCCCCTGAACGCCGGGCCGCAGTACATGGAGGCGTTCTCGTACCTCCAGCTGCAGAGCTGCCTCATCCACTACTCCATCATCGGGTACGCGTTCGACCGCCTCACCTCCCCCGTTCAGCTCCCGTGGCTCATGTACGACGCCTACCAGGCCGTGCACTGCTCCGGGGTCCACCCCGCGGCCCTGGGCTCCCTCCCCGCCGTGGATTTCGTCCTCCGCTTCGGTCAGCCGCTGGTCACGGCCCACACGGCCTGCGGGCTCAGCTCGGTCTACTGCACGGACTACACCCTCAACGCCGAGGGCGTCGCGTCCAAGCTGCGGGAGACCGAGGACATGGCCAAGACCTACGGCGCCCTCAGCCTGCAGTCGCAGTCGGGCCTCGAGAGCGGGGGCAGGGGCCCCGTGCGCTCCCACTCGCAGCAGGTGGGCTCCCGCCTCGCCACAGATCCCGGCGCCTCCGGGTTCGCCCAGTGCGTCGCCCTCATCAAGGAGGCGCAGCGGTCCCGGCGCGAGAAGGGGCTCGCCAATCGCCTGTCCTACGCGGTGCTGTGCGACGACTGCGAGAACGCCGCCCAGAGCATCATACAGAAGGCCAAGGGGCTGCGCGACCTGTTCCGGCGCGTCCGGGGGGCGGAGGGTTTGTCCGCGCCCGTGGGCTTCGCCGGGGACCCCGCGGTGGATTGCCTGGCGGACGCGATGGGCAGGGTCGCCGCCACCGCGCCCTGGTCTTCGCTGTTCGGGGGGCTCAAGCGCGAGGACCACCTGCTCGTGGCCGGGGCGATGCTGCGGCTCGGCGGGATGCTTCACAGCGGTGAGTGGGCCACCGCGTTCGCCGTGGTGTCGGCTAAGGGGCCCTCTTACACGGAGGAGTGCCCCACCGCGCCGGGCGCCCTGTCGGGTCACGGGACCGTCGTGAGCCGGGTCCGCTCCAAGGGGCAGGTGTTCCACGGGCCCCTCGAGGGCACGACCTGCCTGTGCCAGGACCCCCCTCTGCCCGCGGGGGTCTCCGGCCGGTTCTGCACCCACCTGGAGGATGGGACCGTGACCGGGTTCGACTACTCCGAGTTCGCCACCGTCTTCGGGCAGAACGTGCACCGGACGGTCGGGATCTCGGCGGACACCTGCGTCGCCGCGCACCTCCGGGCCAGCTACGGCGACAAGCCGCAGCAGTGCCCCTTCTACGTCTCCGCCTTCTACACGGGGCTCAGCGAGGGCCCCAACGGGTCGATGGGGTGCGTCCCGCTCGACACCAAGCCCCCGGCGAGCTTCGGCCTGGGCTCGCAGACCCTCTTCGGGGCGCCCGTGCTGGGCCTGTCTCAGCCCACGACCGTGGCCGTCCCCGTCACCGTCTCCATGCTCTCCGACGACCCCGCCGAGCAGAGGCGCATCGCCGACCTCATCGACGCGCAGATGCTGGAGGTCTACTGCCCGGAGGCCTCGCAGGCCACCATCGCCGCCATCGCCTCCTACTGGCAGCCCGTGTCCCCCCTGAGCGGCAGGGGGTCGACCCTGCACACGGCCGGCTTCGACCAGTACGTCCGCACCCTCAACACGTGGGCCTTCGACGACCCGGCGCACACCGCGGCGGCGGTCAGGCTCTACACGGGGCTCGCCTTGCGGTTCAACCTGCTGCAGTCCAGGGACCCCAAGTCGGATCGCGTGTCCGCCTCCGCGTTCGGCCACTACCTCAGCGCGGGGCTGCGCTTCGACATCCCCATGCGCCCCGTGGGCGGGGAGTTCCTGGAGCTCTCGTCCTTCCGCAACCTCCGCCAGGCCGCGGCGGACGTGGGGTTCGGGCCCATCGTCGACTGCCCCCTGAAGGTGGCCGCGGTCCGGTCGCGGGCCGGCGTGGTCACCGACGCGCACTTCTACATGTGCGACAAGGGGCACGGGCCCGTCCACGCGCACAGGACTCGGCTCGCCTGGAAACCCTAGCTAAAAAAAAAGTTCCATTTCCGCTGGTCGCGCGCGCTTACACCTGGGGACTTAGGCATGGCGAAACCCAAGTCCGCCCCCAAGAGGCGCACCGCCTACGACATCCCCCGCGCCAGCTTCGTCCGGCTCGTGCGCGAGATCACGGGCAACTACCGCAGCGAGATGCGCTGGACCAACGAGGCCATCGAGGCCCTGCACGGCGACGCCGAGCAGTTCCTGGGCGAGCACTTCGGGCGGGCGCGCGACCTCTCCGAGCGCTTCCACCACAGCACGGTCACCCTCAAGCACTTCGAGAAGCAGGGGCTGACGCACACGCCGGTTCAGAAGGAGGTGGCGGCGAGCGTGTGAGGCGGCGCTTTACCTTGCTCGGGTAGGAATTGACGATGCGCACGTCCGCGCTCCCGTCCGGCCCCTGCAGCACCATCTCCTCCATGTTGCACCGGATCTCCTTCATCGGGGGCTCGCCGGTCCCCTCGTGGATCAGCGACAGGAACTTCTGCACGTTCCGCAGCAGCTTCTGGCTGATCCGCTTGCACGTCGAGTAGATCGACAGCTCCACCCCGGACACGCTGTACATCATCGCCGCGGCGAACATGCTCACCGAGATGGTCTTGCCGAACCGCCGCGGGGTGGAGATTAAAATTTCCTGCGACAGCGTGTCCCACCCGTTGAGGTCCAGGATCGTCTGGTGGGCCTTGGCGAAGCTCCCCCCGGCCTCCGTCTTGAAGAACACCCGGGCGCACGCCCGAATGAAGTTCTCGTGGAACATCCGCTGGTGAAACGACCGCTGCCACCCCTTGCGATCGAGCGCGTCGAGCGCCTCCCTGCACTGCCGGATGCGCGTGAACCCGTCCTTGGATTTCGCGCCGGACGCGCGGTGCATGTAGGACTGCAGGGCGTTGCGCGGCTTCGTCTCCTCCTCGGTCCGCCGCCAGCGCTCGGACTGCATCGCGTCGTAGGCGTCGTACAGCGGCGTGAAGGAGCGCGCGTGGTGCATGGGCGCGTGCGTGCCCCCCCCCCTTCCCTTCGCATAAATACTCTCCTTTTCATTCGAGGGGCCTGCCCCCCGCGCTCGGCATCAGCAGGTCGTTGGTCCACACGCCGTACAGCGCCGACAGGCACAGGCTCGCCGAGCAGATCCATATCAGGCGGCAGTTCGCGATGGTCGCCGTCGACGGCTCGCGGTCCCACACGTGCCCGATCCCCAGGAAGTAGTCGAGCATCCCCATCAGGAACAGCAGCGTGAACCGGTTCCCGTAGTTCTCGGGCACGCAGTAGAACGCCATGCCGATGCCCGCGCTGTACCCGAGCAGGTTCCCGTTGGCCGTCATGGGGGACCAGAACGCGCCCTGGGGCCCGTGCTCGCGGGTTTCCTCCGTCGGCTGGCAGATCCGGTACATGAAGTGCACCATCAGGTACGTCGCGCCCAGCGCCGCAAACAGGTCGCAGGGGGTGCACGCCGCCATCACCACGATCGCGTGCGCAAGCGCGTGCACGGCCCAGAACATCGCGTTCCACAGCCCCGTCTCGTGCAGGGCCTCGCGGGTGTACGCCGTCCGCTCGTCGATGGCCCCCGCCTCGGACAGCGCGAAGGTGCTCGACGCGAACCCCGCCGTCAGCCCGGACGTCAGCAGGCACGGCGTCAGGAGCCACAGCCGGTGCCCGTGCGTCGACCCGCACCCCCTCGCCAGCGTCCCGTTGACCACGCACGGGGTCCGCACGAACAGCTGCACGCTCGCCGGCGGGAAGAACATGATGACCCCCACGGTGATCGCCAGCTGCGACATGCCGTAACTGTAGCCTATCCCCCGGCCCATCAGTGGCATGCGTTGTTTTTACAGGGGCCGTCGGGGATTAAATAAACCCGGCGGGGCGATGCGCGGTGCTATGCGTCCCCCTGAGGACACCTCCATGGGAATGCTCGGGTGGATGTGGAAGGGGCTGAGCCTGCGGGCCTTTGGCGGGGGGTGCGAGGAGGAGGCGGACGGCGGCGGCGATACGGAGGTCGTGTGGAGGCGCCCGCACGGGAGGTACGTGATGGACCCCGATCCCGTCGCGCCCACGAGCATGCGCCTCAGCGATCTCCCGAGCAAGGTGTGGACGCCCTGGGGCGAGGCCCCGGCTAGGGAGGAGGACAGGACCCCCGTGGCACCGTACGCCCCGGTCAAGCCGCAGGCGCAGGAGGAGGCCCCGACCGCGCCCGTGGTCGCGCCGGCTCGTCGCAGGCGCCCGCTTCCCGCCCTGCCCCGCCCGCTTCCCGCAGGCCCCGAGTGGTCGGACTGGGCGGTGCCTGCGCCGGAGAAGAAGCGCGAGGCGGTTGTCGCGGATCCGGACAGGGCCCGGCGCATGGGGCGCAGCGCCTACGACGCCGTCGAGACGCACGGGAGCTACGGCCTGATCGACACGGGGCAGGTGCGCCAGTCCATCTGCGAGCTCGTGGCCCACGTGCCCAAGCGCAGCCGCGGCTCCTTCCTGTCCCTCCACCCGGGCGACTCGATCCAGGTCAACAGCGCGCGGGGCAGGGCCGTGGGGGGTAGGCTGGACGTCGTCTACGTGACTCCGCACAAGTACTACTCCCCGGGCCGCGCCATCACCTCGTGCCGGATCGGGGTGCCGGAGTCGCAGTGGAGGCGTTTCGTGGACGATCGGGTGGCGGAGGTGTGACTAGCGCGACGAATGCTCTGGGGCTGGCGCTCGGTATTTAAGTCCCCGGGGGGGGTGTCGCCATCGCAAAATGGCGGAATCACAGCAACAGCAACAACTCCCCTCTGCGTCGTCCCTTTCGAAGACCCCCCCCGAGCTCTCGTCCATCCTCTCCCAGGTCCAGACCCTCCAGTCGGACCGCGAGCGCCTCCAGAAGGAGCTCGAGGAGGCCAGGCAGAAGATGGACAAGCTGCAGGTTTTCATCCCCTTCCCTCTTCACGTTACCCCCTCGCGCCTCTTACACCTTGTGTTGCGCAGGAGGGGAAGCGTGAGGAGATGAAGAAGGTGCTCGACACCGTCATCGCGAAGTGGCTCACGGACAGCGTGCAGAACGAGGACGTGCGCAAAAACTTTACTGATGGCATGGAGCGCCTGGTCAAGGACACTCGCGCCGAGAGCGGCATCTGGACCGTCGCGTGCGAGGCCTCCAACCTCCACGCGCGCAAGCTCGAGGAGATCGAGCGGCTCCGCACCGAGTGCGAGTCCCTCAAGGCCCTCAACCAGGGCGCGTTCGGGTCGGAGATGTCACGCAAGCGCGGGAGGGAGGAGTCGCGGCCCAGCGGCAACGCGGGCGACTTCTGGGGGTTCGAGCTCGACACCAGCAAGACCCAGTGGTCCAACTGAGGCGCGGGCGGCGGGCGGGGTGGGGAACGTGTATTCGTGAGTGTGATTAAATCGTTCTCTGCAGCGTCGGCTGGCTGTTGATCTTGTAGCCCTTGCCCGCGCGCAGCGAGGCGACGCCGACGAAGTCGGGCCCGTGGTGGCCGCTGCCCATCGTCTCGGCGATCACCTGGCCGTTCTCCGCGCTGAGGGTGCGCATCGTCCCCTGGAACGCCAGCGCGTCCGAGGACACCTCGTTCTCCACCGCCGCCAGGCCCGCGTTCTTCCGGATCTTGTGCAGCTCCCAGAAGTTCGGCATCTTCTCCAGGTAGGCGTTGTACGCGTTCTGGTAGATCGACTTGTTGAACACGCGGAACTGGTCCGCGTCCACCACGTGGGTGTTGTCGAAGTCCGTCGGCAGGTGCACGGTGTGGTTGCCCGGCTGGTCGTAGAACACGATGGGCGACGGCCAGTTCGTCTTGAACTCCTCCGAGTACGCGCGGCTGAAGTTGGACGTGCTCTTGGCCTGCTTGTGGTCGAACGCCATCACCATCATCGACGGGCCCCTGTACGGGCGCGTCACGTCCATCGTCTGCGTCGCCAGGTTCGCCGCCGAGTTGGGGTGCTGCTCGTTGTTGTCGTTCCAGTTCACCGCCGAGTCCTCCTTCCCGCCGACGTACCCGTCGTACGCGATGTCCCACAGCCGCACCAGGTTCCGCTCGTTGATCACGATCGCCCGCGCGTTGTACTTGTACGACATGCCCCAGATGCCGTGCTGCGAGTCGTCGTAGCACGAGAGCTCCGTCTGGCCCCAGAACGTGCTGCCCAGGGCCTCCCCGCCCTGCCCCAGGATGATCCCGAGCATGTAGTGCTCGATGTTGGGGCGGATGATCACCACCTCGATGTCCTTGGTGTTCTCGCTGTGGATCGACTCGACCCCGTGCGCGCCGGGGCGGCCCGGGGTGATCGACTCGGTGCCGTGCGACATCACGGGCCCGCCAAAGTGCGGCGAGGTGTACAGCGTCGGGTGCAGGAACTGGTTCGCGTCCGGCCACATCCCCAGCGCCGGGACCACCGTCTCCAGCTGGATCGTCTGGTCCGCCCACATCCGCCACGCCAGCATCTTGAAGAAGTTCTGGACGTCGGCGAGGGTCGCCACTGGGAGCCGGGTCGTGTCCACTGGCGCGGTCAGGGGGCCGTCCGAGAGGGGGCGTGCGATGGGTGCTCCACCCCCGTCTGCGCCGTGCCCGGCGAGCTCCGTGACCACGGCAACGGTGAGGTCCAGCTCGTTGTGAAAGTCCTGCACCCGGCGAACGCGGTGGGCCCATGGCTGAGCGCTGGCGAACACGTCGTCGGTCACGTCGTCGGCTCCCGGCCAGAGCCAGTAGCTTATTGATCCGTCGTGTGTCAGGGAGTTGGCGGTGAATTCCCTTCCAGGTGCTGATGTGTGGTCCCTGAAGGCGATCATGATGGGGGCGGAATGGTCGTGCGTAATGGTCGCTCGCGTGGCGGCGTCGGCGGTGCCGGCCGCGGCGTCGATTTGGGCCTTGGCGGCGTTGAGCAGGGCGAGCACGGCGCGGAACAGCCCGTCGTACTTCCGGGGGTTCAGGATCACGTCGTAGAGCGCGGTTCCGCTGTAGGGGTCCGTGTTGGCCGTGCGCGGACGCTGTTTCGTCAGGAGACCTACATCTTCAGCTGTGATCAGCACGTTGTACCCGAGGTAGTCGGCCAGCTTGGAGAACGCCGGTGAGCCCATGACCTCGCCCTGGAAGTGGTTCGGGCAGTAGAACGCGCCCTTGCTGCGCAGGACTTGGTCCAGGGGGTTGGCGGTGTCTGGAGCGGCGGTGAGGTTGAACGCCGTGGCGTACGTCACCACGTTGGTGCGCGGGGTGACCCCGCGGTGTAGCATGTTCTTGGAGATGCCGTAGCGCATGAAGTTTCGGGTGGCTAATCTCTCGAGGAGGTGTACATCGTGGGCAGTGTAGGCCGCGGGGAGGTTTCGTATGGCCGCATCGGCTGCTCCCCGGTAGGACGCGGGGAAATCGTATGCAATGTAACCGGCGTGCGCTGGTCCTGCTCCTGCTCCTGCTGGTCCCTTGATCTCTTCGACGAAGGTCAGGACGTTGCGCGGGTACTGGGACACGGACTGGGTCTTGAACGAGAGGAGGTTCTTGTCGGCGTCGGTTGTTGCGGCTGCCCCCCCCGCTGCCGCGATGATGCTGGCCCGTTTTTCCTCGAGGGCCTGCTTGATGAACGCGGGCAGCGCACGGAACGAGACCACCGCGAACAGGTCGTCGTACGCGGCCCCTTGCGACCGATCCGTCGCGCCGGGCACGAACACGATGTTCGGGTGGACGAACAGGGGCTCCCACGTGAACTCCTGGCATCGGGTCTTGTCGTCGTAGATCTGGGTGTACAGCTCCGTCAGGTGGGCCTTGACGCCCTCGGGCGGCGTGTCGATGGCGCGTCCGAGCGCGGGCGCCGGGGCGGGGCCCCTCTCCATGCCGGCGTGGCTCGACAGCCCGGCGATGGCGTTCCGGATGCGGGTGTCGTTGTCGATCCCCGGGAGGCCGGTGTGCCCCCCTCCGCCGTTGGTGGGGTTGGACAGGGCCTTCTGCAGGAGGTCCGCGAAGGTGAACGAGGACATCGTGTCCCGCTCCTCGTTGTAGAGCTGGAAGAGCCGCTTGTAGTTGTCCCGGTGGGGGAGGATCCGGTAGTACTCCGCGACCCGCACCCGCCGGCGCAGGATGTCCCTCGGCGGGGCGCCGGTCTCCATCGAGAAGGCGCGCGTGTGGA
>SESA01000610.1_pt1 | contig 22217 bp, 28 predicted proteins | sample 3171451 | NCBI WGS metagenome assembly SESA01 (sample SAMN06051862, study PRJNA518727) | freshwater metagenome | biome: subpolar coniferous forest; feature: holomictic lake; material: water; isolation source: holomictic Lake 227, 8 m depth | place: Canada: near Kenora, Ontario | collected...
AAAGGACGTAGATGAAATACGAATACGAAAAGACGAACCCGGACCCGGAGGAACACTTGAAAAATGGGAACCATTTGTATTGACTTGAGTTATTCCAGTCAGGTTGCCAGTCCCCTCTCAGAACCTTCGCAATCAGTTTGAGTTTCTTGTAAGCCACGACATCCTCGGTGTCGGTCGGGAATATTTCACTATCTCGTTTGGTAGCATCGTCCGCCTCTGAATAGGCGTCCTCATAGGTTTTAATTCGATCGGTGATCTTCCCCGAAAAGAATTCTTTTCCAAATGTGCTGATCAGAATCTCCTTCTCGAATTCTGTAGCACGCGGAAATAATTGTTTTGCTTTCTGTTTGTCTAATTTTAAGGCTTCCATGTTGTTGTTTAATTTGTTAATACTGGTTTTAGGCATTCGATAGATATCTTAGTAAGCTTGCATTCATTTAGGATTTGATTCAGATAGCTTCAAAACATTCATGTTTTTCATCGCCTCCCTTGCAATATCAGGGTTTTGTGCACCTGCTATTATTTTCAACGCATCAACTTCAACCTTTGCAGCATTGACGGCAACCTGAGCTACATCGGCAATTGCTTTTGCGGTTTCAACACTGATCCGTTCCTTATCATCTGCACCAGGATCATTCGTTAAAAGCAACCTTTCAATCGTTTCAAAAAGATGACCCCGCAGGTCATTCATGGATGTTTTACTCATTTGATATCAGTTTTTTTAATTTATTCAGGGATACAATTGTTTCCTTTAATTCTTCCGGCCATTGGATAAGCGTATTCCTGGCCATGTTTTCCTTTCGGGTGATTAATTCAAGATTCTCAATTCGGCAATCCTCTGTATTTCTATTTTTGAACACAACAATATATCCAGGAGGAACCGGTCCATTTGCATCGATCCACATCTTGACATGCAGCATTACCCATTTGGATTGGTCAATCCGGATCCAATGGTATTTCGGTTTGGATTTATTTGCACGAATAGAGATATAACCATTCTCCCGGGTGTTGTGAGGTAAATTCCCCTTTGGAAAATGATGCATTGCTCTGTTCTGGTTAAAGGTCATCTTCTTGCCTTTATTCCAGGAAACACAACCTTTACGAAACCTGGTTCCGGCACCGATAAGTGCGGTTAATCTTCCCGATTTTTCACCCTCATAAAACGAATCACTTTTTGATAGTCCCAGCAACTTTGCCTTTCCATAAATTGAACGCAGAGGGCGCCCTAATTTCTTTGCAATATCTGCAGCCAATGCGTCCGGATAATGAACTGTCATATATTCAATTTCTTCTTTTGACCAATTTTTCCTCATTTTACTTAATCCTTTCGTTGTCAGTAAATTTTAAATCCCAAAACTTCCTGATCAATACCAATCTGGGTTAACAGACTGTGCATGTTTTTTCTGAATTCGCAATTTGTTTGATAAAGGTTTGTGACAATCCTGCTGCCATGGAGAACTGTGGCGTGATCTTTATTGAAAGTTGTGGCACATTGCTGAAGGGTCATTTTTAAATAGTTTCTCCCAAGAAACATGCATATTTGCCTGGGTTCACAAATCTCTCTTTTGCGTGTTTTGGAGTAAAGCCTGGCCGCAGAAATTTTATAAATGTCACAGACCTGCTGGATAATGACACTAAGGTCAACATGAGCCTTGGGTAGTATACCGGGAATGGCGTATGCTGATGAATTACTTTTGAATAGTTGTTCCATTTCTTATTCTTTTTTGTTTGATTAACGCTGATTAATTTTTTCAGAATTAAGTTGATTTTGATTCAATTCATCTGGTATATTAACCGAAATGCGGGGACTTTCTGTTACTCTTGAGAATAGACGCTTATTTGTTTTTTCCGTTCTTATTTTCCGGGTCACCTTTTGCCTGAATTGCAACTTTATCCTGCGTTTGTTCATGGGGGCTCGCTTAATATTATAACTGGATGATTTCAATTTCAATCGCCAGATCATCACTAAGGGTATATCTTCCACCCAAACGCGGATGCCTGAGCATCATAACCGGGATTCCTCCTGCAGGTGCGTCCATCTCCCACCAATTGGGAAAAATCAATTCGTTCTCAGGATTAACTACAATGCTGTATTTCCAGTCCCCGATTGAATTTTTGTAATGTGAAATTTCACAGCTGTACCATGATCCCGGGCCGATCTTGGTCAACCTTTTAAAAATGGATGACTTGAAATTTTTGTCTGAACTGTAAGCTACATTCATTCCAAGGCAAATCTCGTCATGGTCTTTTGTAAAGATCAGATCGCACGATCCGGTTGTTCCCGGAACGGATACCCCGAAAACCCGGTTCCAGCCGTTTATAATGCCCTCGGTGTTATAGAGGCATGATGCATCAAGTTTGAATCGAAAGTTGATCTTGCGGCCTGAAACCAATCGCATCTTTAAAAAATTGTCTGCTGATTTACAGCCTGTCTTTATCGTGAATTTCATTGCAATCCCTCCTTAAATCCTTTGGTTATTTTTCCGAGAATGCCTCCGATCGTTTCCGGGTAAAAGAACACCAGGACAAAGGCTGTAAGCATCACGATAAAAAACGTGACGTTGATCAGGCTCCAGCTGAGCCCTTCGAGGTTGCGGATTGTTCTCATAAATACTTCTTGATATTGTTTTTCCATAAAATATTCGGGTGATTGATGGACTGGATCCACTCTTTTTCAGGGACCACAGCTCTCGGACCGGTTTGAGCGCCAACAAAAACATGATCAATATTCAGCAGATTGGCGCCGGTTAAGGGTCCCAGGAGCGGTTCAATGCTTACAAACTTTGTAAACTTGCAGGTTATCCCGCTCAGGATCTCCAGGCGCCAGATATCATCCATGCAGGTGATCGAAGTTCCAAGCCAGCAGTTTGATGGGATGGTAAAATCGTAATACCGTTGCGGAAATTTTGTGAGCAGCATAAAGTGATGATCATTTTGGCGGATAGTAAACAGCACCCTGTTGATCCAGTCATCACACACACCAGGTGAAAATATATCTCCCATCAAACACACTGCGATCTTTAACGGGGTTTTAAAAGTTTCAGGTTCTTTTAACCGGTTCGGGAAAAACCGGGGCATGTTAAAATCAGGAATGAAATGAAACCGATCATTCATTCTCCTGGCCCAGCACCATGGGCAGGTATTCAGACACCCGACCATCGGGTTCCAGGTGTAATCACACCATTCTATGTTTGTTTTATTCATGTACAAATACTCTTTTATTGTCAATGAATGGCAGTAAAAATTTAGATGTCAGGTTTTCTGACACTTTGCATATCTGATAATATTCTCCGGATGACCATTTAATTAAGAATTCCATGTCTATTTTTCTCTTTCCATTGGATAAAAAATCATCGATTGTTGCTTCACGAAACCCGTCTGGCAATTTGTCATAGTATCCAAATCCGTTTCGGTCAATTTTCATAAAAAAATTTTTACATTCAGGAGTCGGTCATTTTCAGTACCAACGTTCCAACGTTCCAACTCAGAGCATTTTTCAGCGTTAATATGCTGATAATGAATAGTTACATTTTTGTTGGAACTTTCAAACAGTCCGTTGGAACGTTTTTTGGTTCCAACAGAACATGAAAAATCCATCATCGTGGTTCCAACAGGTTCCAACAGAAAAACAACGTTCCAACAGAAAACACAAAACATAAATGATTGAATAAGAGAATAATATATTTTTATATGTATGTTTGTTGGAACGTTGGAACGTTGGAACCAATTTTCCCGGTAGGAATTTCCAAGTGAATTTTTAAAAAGGAAGCTCATCTTGCTTTGCTTTTGAGGGTGACAAAATTTCAGGTTCGTTTAACTCTATTGATGTTTGCTCTGGTGTTTTGAATCGTTCAAGGTCAATTCCCATTGCTTCGATCATTTTATAATCAAGGGCAATGCAACTGGTATTACGTTCGGCTTTTTCAATGATCCGTTGATTGACATTGGTTACCGGATCTGTTCTCCAGGATTCAACCTGGTAAATAAATCGATGCGCCTTTATTTGCCCAAAATAGGATGGATGGTCTTTAAGATACATCCGTAGGGCATTCAGTTTTAAACTCTCAGCTGAATGGATTTTCTGATAAATTTGAATTACATCATTGACAATGAGAAACAGCACCTTTTTTGGTTCTCCATTCCAGTGCATCCCTTCCGTTTCGGTTTTTGATTTTTGAATCGTAATCGATGTTTCTGTAGAAATATCAAACTCTCGCCCGGTTATGATATGCCCCTGGGTGTATAACATGCTGATGGTATCGAAGAATACCGATAACCGGTTACTGCTGCTCAGCTCTTCGCTCTGCCGGGTGATTTGCCGTTTGGCATCCTCATAAAATTCTGAAAATGTAAACGGCAGCGGAAGATCCTTCACGTGTTCGTCCCAAAGTTTGGCAATGGCAATAAACAGACTCACGGTATTGATGATACGGGTCTGGTAGGATCCTCCCTCTTTCTGGATATCGATCTTTACCTGCTTCTGAGCGTCGCGCATGTAAGCGGCAAAATATTGCTGCACGATTGGCCTGCGTTTGATTATCTCCAGGGCAATGTTACTCAGCCCATCGCGCTCACGGTCTTTAAGGTCTTTATACATGATCACTTCTGCATCGGTCCAGTTATCTTTTTTCGGGACATGTTTCTGAACTACTCTGTTTCCAAGGGCTCCATCATCCCGTTCTGGTCCCTCCTGCCCCAATAACACCGGACTGCAGTTTACTTTCGACACATCAATATCCTTGCTTGTGGCATCCTTGCGTTTCTGCTTCCCTTCATTATCATAAACTGCAGCCTTCAGACCCTGGAACTTTATATCTGATATCTGGTAATCGTTATACTCTTCAAAAATTACCGGGATATCGCGAAACCGTTCCAGGCTGGTAAAAAATGCAGCATCGGTACCTGAATTAAGATTGAACAGCGGGGCACCGTGCATGAATGGGGCACGGATACTTTCTGCAATTTTTGATTTACCTGACTCGGTAGGACCGATGAAAAAGATGGAGGTAAACAGGCGGTCGATGGGAAAGATTATACTGCGATTGGCAGATAGAATTGTAAAAAGCAGCGCCCACATTCCATTGCTGTTGTACGTGTAAACCTTGTACATCAATTTGGCCCATTCTGCCCATGAAGTTCGGTGATCTGGCTTGAATGCTAAGAACCGGTCATATTCATAACGGTCATTGTCGGCACGCTGATCCTTGTATATTTTACTGAAAGATGGCGAGTAATAGGTTTCATTTTTAAACTTTACCAGGCCAAGATCATCAACTGAGGTGAATGAATTATCTGCGATAATCCCATTTGAGAAGGCAAAAAATCCTTCCGGCTGCCATCCGAATACTGAAAGCTCCCAGCATTTTGGAAACTGCAGGGCGATGCTTTCAAGGATCTTCTCATGATGAAAAGGTTTGCCGTTGGTAAAGATGTACCCGCCATTATTCCACAGGAATTTCTTGAATTGCTGCAGTTCAACCATGTCTGCGCTCTTGAACTCAACATACTCCTCTTTATTAAGCTCCGAATGAAAAAGCTTTACAACCCGTTTATTTTTGGTTGGATCATGGTCGAACACCTGGAATAAAGGTTCCAGGAAGAAATTTCCCACCTTTACCAGCGTGTTGTCAAGTGTGCGGAAAACGTAGAATATTTTATTACCGGTCTTATTCTGGGCTGCAAAGAAACCGTACCGCTGAAAGAACCCCTGATCAACATATTCAGGAAGGTGAGCAATATCGAAAACAAATTGCTGCTCATCAATAACCACGTGTTCCTGATGCTGTATGGCCAGGTTCTTTCGTTTCTCAACGTAGGGGCGCAATACCTTTGAAAAGGATGCCTGGGTGAGATTGAACTTCTTTGAAATCTCATTGGTCTTGATGTGGATAATGGTATTATCGAGCTTCGATAGGAACTCAGCCACCATTTCCACAAACTTCTTGGAGCGTTTGGTATCGGGTTGACGGATCAATCTGTAAGATAGTGCACCAACGTAGAAATCGAGGAAATCCATATAAACGCTCTCTTTGATCTCATCATCAGAAAAATCCTTCGTATTAATTTCCAGAACTTCAACCTGAATACCATTCTCGGTGAGCAACCGACCGGCTTCAGCCAGCGGAAATTCAACATCATTTTCATCAACGATTTGCTGTAAGCCTTCAATTTTGACATTTTTTGTCAATTTCGCCAGGCGGAAAATATCATCCTTTTTAAGCGGGGCATCCGGAAGACTGATCGTATTCTCCTGGCCTTCGGCATGGCAGGTAACAACCGATTTGGAAGAGGCAAGCAGCACTGCGAACCCTTTTTCCCTGATTGCATCTTCCGCGGCTTCCAGGGCATAGAAACCCTTTTCCTGATCATCTTTTTTAGGAATGTGTTTTTTGATATTTCTAAGCAGATCATCCTTGGGGATATCAAGTTTTTTGGAGATATCTCCAATCAGGTAACCGCGGGTTTCTTCATCGGCGATTAGTGAAATTTGAGATACCAGGTCTTTCACCAGTCGAGCTTTTTGCAGCGGATCCTTCTCTATTTCCTCCCTGACCATTTCAATGCGGAAGGAGACAATATCTTTGCGGTTATCCTCGATGAAGGCTTTCAATATTTCAACGCCGTGTTTACGCACATAAGAATCCGGATCTTCATCATCGGGAAGAACAACCAGGTAAACATCCATCCCCAGCTGCAGCGGTATTTTAATATTTGAAATACTGGCCTTGATTCCGGCCGGATCGCCGTCGTAAACAACCGTTAAGCAATTGGTGAAGGATTGTATCATTTTCACCTGATCTTCGCTTAGCGCGGTTCCTGATCCTGCAACCACGTTTTGAATTCCGGCCAGGTGCCAGCTGATCAGGTCCGTTTGACCTTCCACCAGCAGGCATTCATTCTCTTTCATGATCTCCTTTTTGGACTGAAATAGTCCATACAGGAATTTGCTCTTTTTGAATACCTCGGTTTCAGAGCTGTTCAGATATTTTGGTTTATCCTTTTCGGCCGTGAGCAGTCTGCCGGTAAAACCAATTACCCGGCCTGATCGGTCGAAAAAAGGGAACATGATCCTTTTGTGAAAGGCATCGTAATAGTGGCTATCCGCATTCTTCTTGATCAATCCGGAGGCATACAATATATCGTCGGAGTATCCCGCCTGATGGGCAGATCGCAAAAGATCATTTCCGGTTTCAGCGTAACCTATTTTAAAAAGGTCAATGGCACTGGCCAGGTCCCGGTTCATGAGGTATTCAAGCGCCGGTTTATTCTTCTGCAGGTTGCGGGAGAAATATTCCTGGGCCCATTTGAGCACTGCAAAGATTCCGTCGCGGCGTTTCTCAGCCTCTGAATATTCGGCATCATGGCCATTTTGTGTGATTGGGATCCCGTATTTCCCTGCTATATAGGTAAGCGCTTCGGTAAAGCTCATGGCCTCATGTTCGCGCAGGAACTCAATCGAATCGCCCGATTTTCCACAGCCGAAACATTTGTAATTCCCTTTTACAGGGTTCACAATAAAGCTTGGCGTTTTCTCAGTGTGGAACGGACAGCAGGCAGTGTAGTTAACGCCTTTCTTTTTGAGCATCACGAAATCACCGACGATATCGGCAATTTGGGCGGCGTCTTTTATTTCTTCGGAGTTGGAGATCAAGATAAAAAATTAACTATTGATTATCGTTTCCCCCGAAAGGGGGGCCGGTCTTTCCCGGCTGCCAACCCTCATGTCATTGAAGGATTTTCGCTTTAACGGGGCATATCCTTTATTGCATCGCACTTTGGTGGTACTTACCAGGGCTTTGAATCATTATGACATCATTCAAAGTGACTTTCCTGATCTCTTCTCCAGGCCATTGGTACGCAAACCTTGGAGACCCATTCCCGAACCGCTTTAAAGAACTTGATAGCCCCTTTCGTCAGGGATTGTTGCGCCGGGTGGATTCGAACCACCGTTCTCCGGGTTATGAGCCCAGCGAGATAGACCTCTTCTCCACGGCACGATATATATTAGGGGTTGATTTGATCAATGGAAACCTCGCCTGTTTCGAGAAGTCTCAGAAGATGATAAGCCCGGGCATCAACTTCAGTTTCGAATGAAACTTTCGACTTGTCATTTTTTGGGACCGTCCACAGTCCATTGCTGATCTTTATCACCGGCTGAGTTGAGAAGCTTCCATATGGCATCATTTCCCCCAGCTCCGATAAGGTATAGGCAGGGATTGCACCAGGGACAAATAATTTTTCTTTCTTCTCTTTCAGTGCCCATTTTTTAGCGATGGCATAAAAGACCCAAACGTTGATACTTTTACGGCGGATCCCTTTGTCATAAAATGCTCTGCTAATTTGAATGTTCGTGACTTGGTTTTCTAGCTTCATGTTTATTTATATTGATGGTTTCGCACAGGGTTAAAAGGTCTTCGAGTCTTTTCACTGTAGCAGCATGGGAACTGTTAGCGGCCGTTGGTAAAATATCATACATTTCTTTTCTGAGCCGGGGGATCATACCGCAGGCTGCAACAGGTTTCAAAAATTTTAAATATTGATAATATCTTTCGCATTTATCGAGCGATTCAAGCCGGTAGGCCCGGCGATAATAATGTGGGTTCCCCTTTAAATGGATCTGCCTTGCATGTTCAATGTAATTCTTGAACAGCCGGATGGCATTAACTGCCTGATTTTGCAAATGACAATTCATGTTCAAGGATTCTTTTTATTTCAATGGCCCTGTCAAGCTTCTTTTGCATGTGAATAAAATTCTTCTGGTAATTTTTATCCCTTGGAATCAGGGTTTTTGCTTCATTTAATTTATCGATAAGGAATGTGTAGGCTTCGCGGGTGAGTTCCAAATCGGCGTTTGACCAGGTTTCAAATAGGCTCATTCTTCTTCGTTGATTTCTGTTTTTAGTTTTGATGCGAGTGCCCTGCTCTTGCGGTACAGGGCGGCGGCTCTCTGTTTTTGTGATTCCGTCAAAATTTCCACCGTCGCCTCCAGAGTAGGATCCCTGGCCCGGCAAGTAATGATTGCAGGCTCCCATGGCGAAACCCCGGAGTTTAAAGGTTCACCAGTTTGGGAAGAGCAATCAAAAAGGTCAAGTTGAGCAGGATCCGGAAGTGCCGGTGGCTGCGATAATGTCTCGTTCATTATATAAGGTTCTTCTGGTATGCAAATGCAGTGATCCCTGCCTTTGAATGGCATCCGATTTTCTTTTCAATATTAGCACGGTGCACATTCATGGTATTTACGCTCATTGATAACTTGTCTGCAATCATCTTGTCAAGAAGATCCACTGCGATCAGTTTTATAATTTCCAGTTCACGTGGAGTGATAAGGCCAAAGGGGGCTTCGACCGGAAGGCAGATGATTCCTTCATATTTACAAGTTCCTCGATGCTGACATTTCACATGTTCATGCACGATCACACCATCGCGCGTGAGGTCGGCCCTGTTATCAAAATCCCCGAAATTGCAGATTGCCCAGCGTTTGTTTTGGGCATCATAGGTATCAATCCCGCATTCCTCCATGCCTCGCAAAGCCTTAGGATGGTTTTCAAGATCCTCACGGATCATTGTATGAAAATCGAATCCGATATCTTCAAACTTTTGCTCTTTGCCATTTTGAAGAAAATAAACCTCTCCATTTTTTTCGTAGAACTCATAGTTCAAATCGGCAATGCCTGCAGGAATTTTCGGGGTTGATGTTTCCATACGATTGGCTATTTAGTGGCTAAATCTGCAATTTGGTTTTTCAATGCAATATTTTTATCCTTCGCCTCTTTGGCAATTTCGAGGGCGACTTCAATCACCCTTTCACTATATCTTTTACCATTGAGAATTTTGTTGATGTAATCAATGGTATACTCATTCAAGCGCTCCTGAATAATCTTAACACCATTGACCGGAAGGGCCTCTCTCAAAATTTTCAACGATCGGTTATCGATTTTGCTCATAATGCCTTTATGCTATTTACTTTGTATTAAATCTGTATTATATTTGTAATAAATCAGTCCACAAATATATATCAGATTTCCTTTTTTAGGTTAACATATTTCCTTTTATGGCTAATTTATTTCCATTCTAAATATATAGTATTATATGCCATTGAATTACGAAAAAATTAAAATTGAAATTCAAAAGCGTAATTATAATCTAAAACATTTCATCCCGGAATTCGCAAAAATGGGGGAGAAAGGGTTTAGGCTTGCTGTTGAAAATGAAACGATCAAGGTTAGTACCCTTCAAAAGATTAGTAGAAAGTTAAATCTTCCAATGTCATATTGGTTCCAAGAGGATGACCAATTGCTAATGAATGAATCAGCAGCTATTTATGGCCAAAGCCCATCTGAATTAATACAAGATCAGGCAAAACAAATAAGGGGATACGTTAAAAACGAAGAATTACTTCATCAACAGATTGATGAGTTGCGCGAAATGTTGCATATAAAGAAAGAAGGTACCTCAGGGTTGTGACATAATCTCCCCTACCCGCATAACATAAACGTAACATATAATACTTGAAAACATATAAAAGGTTACAAAAATCAAGGATATGTGGTTTGCTATAATATTTGTTATAATTCTAATCATTCTCACTATAAATGGATTTAGGGTAAGAAACAAAAATTTCGCTTCAACACCTGCCATCTATCCACAAACCCCACCGATACCCAACAGAGAACCAGTTGAAATAACAGAATTACTGAAGCTTGAAAAATCAGAAAAAACACAAGGAACGTTTTTAATTATTGATATTGAAACAACCGGCTTACCACGAGATAAGAAGGCGCCGGTTGATGATTTTGACAATTGGCCCCGGATTGTTCAGGTTGCATGGATCCTGACAGATGAGAAGGGTAAAGAGATTAACAGTGATGCAAATTATATTAAGCAACACTCAAGGGTCCCTGCAAGTGCAGTAAAAATACATGGTATTACAAATGAGATATGCGATACCCAAGGGCTGGGAATAAACGAGGTATTTGAAAAGTTAATGCTGGACCTCAAGAATGCAAAATATGTTGTGGCCCATAACATTGATTTTGACATCCCTATTCTTGAATGTGAATTCTTGCGGGCAGGATATAAGCGACAATTCACACGAAAAAGAAAAATATGCACCATGAAAAAGGGTACTGCTTTCTGTGAACTTCCAAGGAGTTATGGGTACGGCTACAAATATCCGACCCTTATGGAATTATTCAAGGAACTATACTATCCGTATGCCTCTTCAATTTCATCGACACAGGAACATAATTCAATATTTGATGTGCTTGTTACCTGCAAATGCTTTTTTGACATGATAGACAAAGAGATTATAACCTTAAATGAATAGTTATGATACCTGATCAGATTAAAATCGCCGATGATTTATTGCGATATGTTAAGGAAAAAAGGGGTTATTCTTCTCTGGACGATTATCCCGCATATTTACAGGGGAGACTTCACCTGGATGAGGATATCAGCCTTGTCAAGAAGATTTTATTAAAACAGGGATTAATCCAAGAAAGCCCCACAAAATATCAACTAAGTTTAACAAGTAAAGGATTCAATGCAGCTGAATTAGGATACCAGGCTTACTTGGATAAAATATCCAATGCTGAAAGATTGGATAATGAGGCAAAAACAGCTACTGTACAAACAGCTAAATGGACAAAAATATATTCCATTTCAGCGATTATCATTTCAGTTATTGCATTGATAACATCAATCTGGGCATTATTAGCGCAGTAGGGTATATAACGAAATACCTAAGGCAATTAAACTGATAATGTTTGCCGCCAACAAGATTCGGTTGATCGACTTATGAACTTTGACGAATTTTAAAAGATCTGATGATTGTTCTTTCATAATGTTTTTATTGCAAATCAAGCATTTAAAGGCTAAAGATTAAAGGACAAACCAATAAAATTGAAACATAAACTGAAACAATCGCATCGATTTCATGGGTAAAATAACACATTCTAAAAACATATTATACTGATAATCAATATAGGTAAATCAACAGTCAAGTCCTGTCCCCGCTACAAGGTTTCATAAAGGATTGATTGGCACTGTTTTGCGGACTTTGCCGATTGAGTTTGAAACAAAATGAAACATAAGCTCAGATAGTTCTTCTCTCGTTGGTTCCTGTTTTTTTTCAAAAACTCGACCAATGAACTTCAAAAAAGCAAAACTTTACGATGCCGATGGCAACTTAGCCGCCCGATGGATGGTCTATTATTCCTTTTTAGACCCCGAAACAGGTAAATATCATCGTTTCCACCAATACATTCCATCAAAATATATTACCCGAGTCCAGCGATACGGCCAGGCAAAGGAGATGATCAAGGAAATAAATTTCAAACTCTCCCGGGGCTTTAATCCATTCGCTCAGCATAACCGTTCTCAGACATCACTCTCAGTTTCGTTGGATTATTACCTTGAAACAACTAAAGTTTTCCACCGCAGTCGCACCAATACTTCCTATAAATCCTATATAAAACAATTCCGGAAATGGGCCCAGGATAATGGTTATGACAAGCTACCGATAGACGGATTTAATTACAACCATGCCGGCCTCTATATGGAAAGTGTAGGCCAGCGAAAAATATCTAAGCGCACCTATAATAACATACTGCAGGCCATAAAAACATGCTTTAACTTTTTGGTCGAAAAAGAATATTTAATGGTTAACCCGTTCTTTAAGCAGAAAAAGATCCGCCTGGATGATACTGAAATTATTGCCTTCTCACCCTCTGAGCTAAAGATCATATCAGAAACCCTGCCCTCCTACGATCATAACCTTTACGTGATCGCTCTTCTGATCTTTAACTGTTTCCTTCGCCCACAGGAAATCGTTCGCTTGAAAGTGCGTCACCTAAATGGAATTGGTGATCTGCTGCACGTGAGCGGAGAAATATCAAAAAACAAAAAGGAGGAAACAATCACCATGCCCCCGGCCGTGAAGCAGGCCATCCGAAAGCTGGATCTTGGTTACCCGGGGGAATACTACGTGTTTGCACGCGGAATGAAAAGAGGAGAAAAAGAAATAGCCCCAACCAGGGTAGCTGAAGCATGGGCGGTATATGCAAAAAAGAACAACCTGGAAAAAAACATCTATGCCCTTAAACATACCGGAAACGGAATGGCCATCCAGGCCGGAGCAAATGCACGCGATCTGCAACTACAAAACAGGCATTCTTCCCTGGAGGAGACACAAAAATACCTTGACAGGTTCTCTCGCAGAACCTCGGACTCATTTTTAAAATCCCTTCCCTCTCTATGACCTTCCAACCAGCCAGTAAAATGTTACCGTTTCATTGTATTCAATCGGTCGGTACTCATAACCGTGAGAGGTCATGAGCGAATACAGATCACCCACATCTATACCCGGATAAAAATCCTCGATCATTGTGGTTAACTCGTCAGTAGTAAGTTTTAAGGTAACCCCTTCTGTGTACTCAGAAGTGGGAGGAAAAGATTCTTTGAAGCGCGCAAAAATTGCTTCTAATTCGGTGTGCGACATGGCTGAAAATTTAAAAAACCCCGGTAGCTGTCGCACACCATTTCACCTCACGGCTATATGTTGTGTAAAGGCTTCCCCTTTACTCTACCAGGGATAGCCTTTGCCGTGATGAAATGAAATAAATATGCGACACCTCAAAGATAAAAAAAAAGCGGACAGTTTCCTGATCCGCTTTTTTTATTGAAATATTTCAACTCCTTATCCTCACGGACATGGGTAACAATCCAGGAGCGCCGGTGATATCCGGTCCTTTTTAATTGTTACCTGGATGCCTGCAACCAGGTATTTAATGCCATTAATCATATACTTCTTTGTGAAATCAAAATCCTTGAGCTCAGAAAATTCCATTTGCTTTACGATTTTCACGAGCCTGGTCTGCATCATGAAATCAAAATAGGCCTTGTAATGTTTATTAAAAAGACCCGTTTCTGAGCCAAAATAAAGACTATTGTCCAGGGTGGCCGGAAGGGCAATCATCTTTTTCCAGGCCGGGACGGTTTCATCATAATGAGCAAAGAATAATTTTCCACTTACTTCTTTCCAATCCGTCTGTTTAGAGCCTACCACTGCAGGATCGTTTATGCTGCTATTTAACAAGGTCGAAAATTTTGTTTCGATCGACTGATTTGAACTCCTATACCGGTACTCCAAATAAAGATCAACAGTCTCATACCAGGGCATCCACTGCTTGTCAGTCCAGAGTATATAGTACATGTTTTTTTCCAGTACAAAGCGCAAGTCCATGACCTGATCAGATGGCCATGGATTTAAATCCGAAACTGTCTCAACACTGCTTTTTAAATGACTCAACCTTTCATCATCCAGTTCTTTGCGCAAGGTATATAATTCATCATCGGTCTGCATGTTCATCGATAGAGAATAGCCGGTGATCTGATCCGTAGGCTCTACGCTTACCGAGATCAGACGGTCTGAGAATTCGGTAAATTCAGCAGATTTAACGATCGTATCAACCGACATCAGGCGCACGCTGCGGGTAATGTTGTTGATAAAAAAACGAATATTAAAGAAGGTTTCAAGACCAGTAAAAAAATCATTGATAGTCATTCGCGGAACATGATAGTTCAACAACAATTTGGTGGTAGGATATAGAAAATAACCGTACGGTCCGCCATTGCAGTCAACCGAATTAAACAGCGCAAGCGAATCGAAATCATGATCCAATCTGAAAAATGAATCATCAAAGGCGTAATTCTGATGCTCAAATATTTTTTTAAGAACAAACCGCAAATAAAGCATCGGCACGATGATGTACCGCTCGGTAACCCCACCAATGGACTCTGTTTTGAGAAGCGAAAGAATGTAGTTGTTGAAATAATGTAAACCGGTATTTGCGGGAAGTTCTTCGAAATATGTTTTATTGAGGATCTGAGGAAAGCAAATATCACGATCCGGATAAGCAGTATTCATACACCCGTTCATGTAACTTAACCTCCCAGGTTCAGAGGCAAAAGTCAATTCTCCAAAATCCACATCCTGCAGGGTGTAGTTTTTTCGCAAATAATTAAAATCCCCATTACCTTCAAACATATTCCCCTCGAAAGTCCCGGAGTTTAATATCTTCATTTTAACAGATCCTGCAAACAGTTGCAATCCCTTCCAGCGAAACACACCCTGATCCACTTTATAAGGATCACCGGTTGATGCAACCCTGTGACGGAACCCCATTGCAATGGCGTTGCGTGGGGAGTATGGAAGTTTGAACGGATAGGAATAGGATCCAACTTCGCTGAAGATTGGCGACTTCAAATTCATGGTGAGCGAAAAATCAGGCGGCAGTTCAACCGGCTGGGAGCCTATGACCAGAGAGAGCATAATGAAAAGTTTAGTAATTGCTAAACCGAAAGCTTTAATCCCATCGCAATTTTCTGGTCAGTCCCTTCTGCGCGGCAGGCATTAATATATTCCTGCATTTCGACATACTGTGCATCAGCGCTGCCAAGCTTGATGATTGAAAGTTCGCGGTTGATATCATAACGACTGCGGATGGCTGACACGGTGTGCTGATCAATCTCTTGATATGCCCGGCAAACTGATAAAGTGGCAGTTGCCTCTTCAAACGTTATCTCGCTCACTTCACATCTTGAATCCTGGATTGCCAGCAGATCAGCGACCTGGTCATCTGTGCAGTCAACTCCATGTAACTCAATATCCCCCGAACGGTCATAGAGAAAATGCTTCACCTGGGTTTCACTCATGGGCTCAGAAGAGGGAACTTGAAATCCATAAAGCTCACCATCGATAAAGATCTGTTTACTGAGAAAATATTTCATATTACTTTATTTTTAAAATGTTTACGATACCACTGTTCGATCCAGGGGCGGTAATCGGGAGCCACTGAAAGGATTTGCTTTATCACGTAAACAATCGAATCGGTTCGCTTTGCGTGCGAGAGAAACGATGCTACGCGGTTTTGATTAGCATCCTGAGCGAGTTTGTGTTTTATTCGATAGAGTGATCGCTTGCGAATCACCCGGCGATTAAACCATGTTTTGTATCCAACGAAATCAATCCCTTCACTGATGCGGGAAATCTTGGTTTTCTTGTTCATCCTTAAACCGAGTGAATCCACAACTTCTTTTATCTGTGGAAGTGCGTCCTGAAGGCGCTGTTTTGAATCACACAGGATTACCATATCGTCCATATACCGGACATAATGATGGAATTTTAGGACCCGTTTTATAAAGTGATCCAGTGGATTTAGGGCAAGGTTGGCCAGGATCTGCGAAGTAACGTTTCCAAGGGGAAGTCCCTTTCCCGATTCATGCTTGTAAAAAAGCTTCAAAAGATCAAGGGTTTCTTCACATTTAATGATCTGCCGAAGCTGGCCATCCAACACCTTATGATCGATCGAATAAAAATACTTTTCAATGTCGATCTTTAGGTAATAGCCCACACCAGTGTAATTAACCAGGTAGCTTTTAAGCTGATCGCTGGAGGCATGCGTGCCTTTTTTTACGCGACAGGCATACGAATGATCGATGAAACGATTTTCAATCAGTGGACCAATAATCGAAAGTAGCGCGTGCTGAACAATGCGATCCTGCAAAACAGGAGCTTCAATAAGCCGGGTCTTTGGATCATGAACATAAAACAGGCGTAATTTTTCAGGGCGGTAAGTCCCGTTTTCAAGGGAAGTCAGCAGGTTTGACAGGTTAACAGCCAGGTTCTGCTCATAAGAGAGGATAGTAAAGAAGTAACTTTTATTATGCTTAACCTCATACCAGGCCTGAAGTAGCGCCTCGTAATTCAACCAAAGATGTTTAAGCCCTCCTGCTCTTTTCATAAAAAAAACGGGCTGGCCAGATTTTCGTTATTACCTACTCAAATGGCCAGTCCCTTGAATTTTTGTCATTTCTGACAAGGATAATGTTCCCTTTGGAATTTCCATTGCTCTGTCCCAGTAGGACATGCACTCTCAAACACAGTTACTCCAGAGTCAGCCACGAACGGACACATTTCTGTTTGCATTCGTTCGATTGTTATTCAAATTGAGCGCGCCCACGCCGGCCCGGCCAATGTTATTCCAATTGCCAAAACCAATAGGCGCCAAAACATTATCAAGCATTACCCTTTAATCTGTTGCTTTTATCCAGGATCCAAGCATTCTCCCAACTTCATCCACCATGAGCTGACTTACGCGGTGTTTCTTCGCATCGATGTACTGAAGTTCAAAAGCCAGATTTATCATCTGGCGAATCACTTCATGCTTTACATCGAACTCGGTAAACGTTGTTTTCTTGATGTACTTTTTATTGGCTGCAACAGCCAATTCAAGAAGGTCATATCCCATCTGGCGGATTTTGGCAGCAAGCAAATACTTTTCATGTTTTGGAAATTGCTTCAACATGATATTGTTGTAAACAATCATGTCTCGGATTTTCTTTTCGATCAAAAGATACTCACTCACTTATCTGGGCATTGAAGACTGGATAAAAACAAAATTAGTTTATTCCTTTCACAAACTCACGTCAAAATGTCAAAGAACGAAAAAAAAAATTCGAAGGGGGCTCGCTATCGCATCGCCCCGGACATTCAATCAATCAAAAGGCAGCCACGAACGGACACAATCCTGTAGGCATACGTACGAGCGTAATGCAAAAGGAGCGCGCCCACGCCGGCCCGGCCAAGGTCAGCCCAATAGCCAAAACCAACCGGCGCCAAATTGTCAGCTAAAAGATTATAATAGTAATCGTTACCGTAAGCAGTTGAACCACCTGCGCTGTACGAACTTGCGGCCTTGCACAACAGCGCAGAACCGATCTTATATGCCGCTGCGGTGCGATCTGTGCTACCATCGAACACTTCGTTTGCCCCATTGCCCAAATTTGAATCATCGGCTCCAGAGAGGTCCGGAGTGATCTCTTCGAACATGGCCGCTATGCCGGTTGACCCCCAGTGATCAGTGGCTCCGGAGTTTCCACCAGTGACGGTTTTGATATCAACTGTATCTTTTAAGATATACATGGTTGATCCGGCCGAGGTTAATCCCTGCAGGAAAATCCATTGATTTCCGTTGATGTCACAAACTCCGGAGGCCTGTCCGTTGTGGGTGGTTTTATTAAAAACAGATCCCGAACCACATTTACGAGCTTCCATAGGAGCTGTCTTAGCCGACCAATAAGCATCAGTACAAGCAGAAAACGTAACCCCAGTGTCATTGTAATCGACCCCATAATTATTATTTCCTTTTGGAAAATATGGACTGACATCATTCCAGGCGCAGAAATTTACTCCTACTGCAGCTGTTTGATGAGCCTTGACCAGGTCAAATAGCAGTGCCCGGGCAAACACACTCATTATATGGAAATTATTTCCACGCGATTTAATGGCTGCAAACCCACCGTAATAAGCATCAACAGGGGTTTGAGTATTGCTCCTGCAGTTTGCGAATGAACCGGCATAAAGATTATCTGACCCGGTAACCAATTTGCGAAGGGAGACGTTTTCTGAAGATATCGGATTGCCGTTTTTGATTGAAGACAAAACTCCTTTGCCCGAGAGTGATCCGCTGGCATCAAGATCAGCAGCCGTGATCCCGGTCAGGGATGCGCCGTATTTGTCGATGAAGATGCCTTTTTTGATCGTTGCAACACCCCCTGAACCATTAACGAATACACGCGGAAGCATGTAGCTGGCAGCATTTGCAGCAGCCTCCGTGGCAAAATAACCGGCCGGTTTAACATCCCATGGGTTGCGTTTTACCCAGCAAAAAGGGACCCAAACCATAATGGAAGCATCCTTTGCGCACATGTAATTGCCATAATTATCTGAATTGATATCATAGCATCCGGGCAGAGAGAATATTTCTCCCCCTACATTCGCTGAATTATAAACCGCCAATGTTTCAGGAGGACAAATGCCCACACCAAAACCGAGTCCACCAGGCGTACCAATGTGGTTTATCATAACACCTGGCGAAAGCATTGATTTTATGCCGGCACTGTCTTTGATAAATATCTGTCCAATACTTCCAGCGAACATTCTTTGAGTCCCTGCAGCAGGAGAAGCGGGATCCGCTGATTGAGATGTGAAATCACGGTAAGCCAATGTTTCACTCCCATTGAGTGAAATGTTGATCCAAACAGCTGCGCCGGTGGTTGCGTCCTTGCATTGATAGGCGCTACTGGTGGCCGTATTGACCCACAAACACCCGTTGAAGAATCCATTTGCGGCATCACTGGTGACTCCGGGGGCAGTGGTTGTAACGGTGATCAGTTTATCAACCTTTTCGTTGATCGTCTTCTGCGTGGCCAGTCCGGTGAGAAGTTTCGTAAACGTGCTGGTCACATCCACCTGGGCATCGTTAACCGATGAGACTTTCTTCCAGACAGCGGCTCCAGTGGTTACATCTGCAGCCTGATAAACATCCACAGAGGATTTTATCCAAATGCATCCAACGAAGTATCCGGCCGTGGTGTCGTCATTCACGGTTGGAACACTGGATGATATGGTGATGAGCTTGTCCAACTTCTCATTTACCAACTTCTGTGTGGCCAGTCCGGTGAGAAGTTTCGTAAAAGTACTTGTAACATCCACCTGGGCATCGTTTACGGACGAGATTTTCAACCAAACGGCTGCACCGGTAGTAGAATCCTTGCACTGATAAGCATTACCTGCGGTTGTATCAACCCACAAACACCCAACGAAAAACCCGTTGGCACCATCACTGGTGACCACGGGAGCCGTGGTTGTAACGGTGATCAGTTTATCAACTTTCTCGTTGATCGTCTTCTGGGTGGCCAGACCGGTGAGAAGTTTGGTAAAAGTGCTGGTGACGTCCACCTGAGCATCGTTAACCGATGAGACTTTCTTCCAAACAGCGGCTCCAGTGGTTACATCTGCAGCCTGGTAAACGTCAACAGAAGATTTTATCCAGATGCATCCCACGAAGTACCCGGCTGCGGTGTCGTCATTTACCGATGGGGCGCTGGATGAGGTCGTGATGAGCTTGTCAACTTTCTCATTTACCAACTTCTGTGTGGCCAATCCGGTGAGAAGTTTGGTGAACGTGCTGGTCACGTCCACCTGGGCATCGTTAACCGATGATACTTTCTTCCAGACAGCAGCTCCAGTGGTAACATCCGCGGCCTGGTAAACATCCACAGAGGATTTTATCCAGATGCATCCCACGAAATATCCGGCCGTGGTGTCATCATTTACTGTCGGAGCACTGGATGAGGTCGTGATAAGCTTATCCAGCTTCTCATTTACTAGCTTCTGCGTGGCCAAGCCGGTAAGAAGTTTGGTGAAAGTGCTGGTCACATCAACCTGAGCATCGTTAACCGATGAGACCTTCTTCCAGACAGCAGCTCCAGTGGTTACATCTGCAGCCTGGTAAACGTCAACAGAAGATTTTATCCAGATGCATCCCACGAAGAATCCAGCTGCGGTGTCGTCATTTACCGTTGGGGCGCTGGATGAGGTCGTGATGAGCTTATCCAACTTCTCATTTACAAGCTTCTGTGTTGCCAGACCGGTGAGAAGTTTGGTGAAAGTGCTGGTAATGGTAAGCTGAGCATCACTGTATGAGGATACTGTCCTCCATACAGCGGCACCTGGGGTTACATTAAGCGCCTGATAGACGTCAGTTGATGATTTAACCCATATGCTTCCTATAAAAAATCCGAGAGAAGAATCATCAGTAATCGCCGGAGCACTGGATGAAACGGTAATTAATTTATCCAAGCGCTCATTAACCAGCTTTTGGGTGGCCAGTCCGGTGAGAAGCTTGGTAAACGTACTGGTGATGTCAACTTGGGCATCGTTGAGCTTTGAATCGACACGAGAATATGTATCAGTTGAAAGGGTATACCCAAGCATGTCTCCCGGCTCAAATAAGGTGCCTGTTTCACCGATCAAAACATAACCACCCTCAGTGATCAACCACCACCCTGAAACAGTTGATACTGGAGGAATAACTGGGAGCAAAGCCGTTCCTTCAGAAGCATCGAGCGTTCCCTGGAAACCTTTAAGTAAATCTGCTAAACCGGTAATATCTTCGGCATCATGGGGATGGGAGATTACCTGCTGCATTAATGAGTCATAGTGTGTTTTCATCGTATTTTATTTTATCCATGAATAATCAAGAGTTAATCTTTCTGATGCCTTGAACGTTCTTTCGAGCGAACCTTCGGCCCACTGATAATACCAGGCGGTTCCATTTTTTTTAGCCCGGCAAATTGCCCATTTCGCCTGAATTTCACTAGTTGTACCTAATTCAGGATAACAATAATAAATTGTTTCCTCATCTGCGATATCGACAATACCTGCATTTTGGCTATAATCTTCACTGATTTTCATAGTTCAAAATATTTATTTGTAAAAATATCGGTTGGGACTTTTGTATTAAAGGACAATGAATTGGGATAAAATAACAGGATGAGTTTTCATATTTACTGTGTTAAGGACAAGATGAAATCATTTGTACCGGTTGAATATTTACGATTCCTTTTGCCCATCCTGCGGTTGATTTGGTTTCAATCCACGTACCTATTTTAACAGGAAAAGCCCACGGGAGGGAACATCCATAAATATGAAAATATGAATCAATGGCCGTGGCAGATCCATCTACAAATCCATCCCCATCATCGTAAATTCCAATTATATAACCGTTATATGCACCGCCATCAAGTTCAACCTTGATATCGGCTATGCCATTTATAACCACCCAAACAGAATTACCATTAACCGCAGTATCATAAACAATCCCGATTGGTATATTTGAACTGTTAGCGATATTGTACACCTTCGACACACTTCCATCGTCTTCGGAAACTACAATTCTGCCCCTTTGTAAATTTTCACCTGCCGTCATTTTAACGGCATAGCCCCCCTCCTTAGTGATTCGAAATTTTGGGCCTGAAATAGAATCGGAAACTTTGATATTTTTTGTAAAATTCGCTGTTGAATCAAATCTTGAAAATCCATTCACATAGAGAGCATAAGGTGGAGTTGCCCCGCCCCATGAAAAACCACCGTAACGTGAAATAATAAGCGATGTGAAAAGATTTATTTGTTTCAGAGTTTTTCCACCCAAATATGTATTTGGAGCAATACAGAAATGACTTACTCCCGTTTCATTGGTGTACCACCTTACATCGTCTTTTAGATAAACCTCATTCAGCCATGACCATGCGCCAGCACTATAAATCAGGTAGCCTGCGCCAGTTTTTGGAATTGATGGTTCATAAGTACCAGA
>SESA01000611.1_pt1 | contig 22202 bp, 21 predicted proteins | sample 3171451 | NCBI WGS metagenome assembly SESA01 (sample SAMN06051862, study PRJNA518727) | freshwater metagenome | biome: subpolar coniferous forest; feature: holomictic lake; material: water; isolation source: holomictic Lake 227, 8 m depth | place: Canada: near Kenora, Ontario | collected...
ACCCCATGGCTTGGGTGTAAAAATGCATGCCGAAAAACCGGTTCAGACTGACACATTAAGTAAATAGCCAACCATCACGACAAAAAAAAAGCGCTGCCTGTTGTTAGGCAGCGCTTTTTTTAGAAAATAATGTGTTATTACATTAAATAAACAAACACAAACAAACCCAACCAAACTACGTCAACAAAATGCCAATACCAGGCGGCCGCTTCAAAAGCAAAATGATTTTCCGGTGTGAAATGCCCCTGGGTAGTACGGAACAAGACCACACTTAAAATAATAGCGCCCACACAAACGTGAAAACCGTGAAAGCCTGTTAACATAAAAAATGTAGAACCATAAACACCTGAACCCAAGGTTAAGCCCATTTCAGTGTAGGCTTCATGATATTCAAATGCTTGAAAAGAAACAAATAAAAATCCTAAAACCACTGTGGCAATTAAACCTTTAATCAACTGATCGCGATTTTTTGCGAGTAAGCCATGATGTGCCCAAGTACAGGTAACGCCACTGGTTAACAGAATCAAGGTATTCAAAAATGGCAAACCCCAAGCACCCATGGGCTCAAATTCACCGCCTACTTTGCCGGGGCCGTTAGTTGGCCAGACTGCCTCAAAGGCAGGCCACAGTATTTCTTTGGTTGCAGCCTTACTGCCTTCACCACCCAGCCAAGGCACTGATAAATTACGCGTGTACCAAAGCGTGCCAAAAAATACCGCAAAAAATACGATTTCCGAAAAAATAAACCACATCATACCCATGCGATAGGAAATACCTACATCATGGTTATACATGCCTGTTTCACTTTCACGGGCCTGCAAGGTAAACCAACCCACCAACATGAAAATGAAAACAAGCAGACCTATCACCATTAGCGTAGGGCCAATTGACGAGCCATTTAAATAATTTGCAAATCCAGCCAGCATAGTCATCAAACCAGCCGTACCAATGACAGGCCAAGTCGCTTTATGCGGAATGTAATAAGCGGTATTCGTAGACATAAAATTCCCCTTTTATTTTTTTACTGATTTTTCAGTATTGTCGAAAAATGTGTATGACAGCGTAATGGTTTTGTATTGCTCCGGTATTTCCGGATTAATTACAAAACGCATTGGCAACGTTTTAGCTTCCCGGGCCTTAAAAGTTTGTTCCGAGAAACAAAAACACTCGGTTTTTTCAAAATAACTGCTTATTAGAGCAGGCGAAAAACTGGCAATGGCTCTGGCCAGCATAGCTTTGTCAGTTTTATTGGTCGCATAAAAATTGACCGTATAATATTCACCCGGATGAACTTTTAATTGTTTTTTTTCTGCATGAAATTCCATAGGCGTTGATTCATTCAGTGTCGTCATGAATTCTACGGTAATTTCTCTGCTCAAATCGACTTTATAAGCAACTTCCGGGACTTTTTTAATATCATCAGGCCTATCTCTCTCTATCCATTTCCATTCACACAAAACATCATAAATGGGCACCAAGGCGTAACCAAAGCCAAACATGGCCACGGCAACCAACAGCAACGTTCGCGCCAACTTAAGGTTTTTCTTGCTGACATTGTCGCTCATGTAGAAACGGCTTGTGCCACAGCAAACATATAAAGAATCAAGGCGATTGCCACCAAAACCACTGCCGTTAAAATATTTTTATTTTTTATTGTCATGTGTTAGTGGATACATTGCCGACATTGAGCCCGGCAATGTATCCTTTTATACCTTAATGTGAGTCCAGAACGTGCTCAGTCGGTGCACTTACAGGCGGTGTCGTCCAAGTATGGTAAGGAAGCGGTGATGGCAAGGTCCATTCCAAGCTATGTTTGCCGGCATCCTCCCAAACTTCATCGCTTACTTTTTCGCCAGTACCGCCTCTAATGGTATCAACAACGATATACAGGAACAGCAGCTGACTGGCTCCAAATATAAAACCGCCAATACTTGAAATCATGTTCCAGTCAGCAAACTGAATGGCATAATCGGGAATACGACGTGGCATACCCGCCAATCCCAAAAAATGCTGAGGGAAAAACAAGACATTCACAGAAATGACCGATAACCAAAAATGCAACTGGCCGATTTTTTCGTTGTACATGTGTCCTGTCCATTTAGGCAACCAAAAATAACCGGCGGCCATCAAAATAAAGATGGATGCAGGAACCAAGGTGTAATGGAAGTGGGCAACGATAAAATAAGTATCATGATACTGGAAGTCAACTGGCGCAATAGACATCATCAAGCCGGTAAAACCACCCATGGTAAATAAGACCACAAAGGCTATGGAAAACAGCATCGGTGTTTCAAAGGTCATTGCCCCTTTCCACATCGTAGCAGTCCAGTTAAACACTTTAACGCCAGTCGGCACCGCAATAATCATGGTGGCATACATAAAGTACAATTCACCTGCGATAGGCATGCCGACCGTGAACATGTGATGCGCCCAAACGATAAACGAGAGAAAAGCAATCGAACCAGTCGCCCAAACCATCGATGCGTAACCAAACAAAGGTTTACGTGCAAACACGGGAATGATGGTAGAAGCAACACCAAACGTTGGCAGAATCATGATATAAACTTCTGGATGCCCAAAGAACCAGAAAATATGTTGATACAGCACAGGATCACCACCACCGGCTGCATTAAAGAAGCTGGTGTGGAAAAACTTGTCGGTTAACAACATGGTCACTGCGCCGGCAAATACCGGCATAACAGCAATTAACAAAAATGCGGTAATCAACCAGGTCCAGACAAACAATGGCATATCCATCATTTTCATGGCAGGGGCACGCATATTGAAAATAGTCGCGATAATGTTGATCGCACCCATGATGGATGAAATACCCAACAAATGCACCGAGAAAACGGCAAAAGGCAGCGCTTTACCGACCGTAATCGGTTGCAATACCAACGGTGGATATAAAGTCCAGCCACCATTAGGCGCACCGCCCTCCATAAACAATGTACTTGCCAGCAATAACACACCCGCAACCAGCATCCAGAAACTCATGTTGTTCATGCGCGGCAAAGCCATATCCGCCGCACCAATCATAAGGGGAATCTGCCAGTTAGCCAAACCAACAAAGGCCGGCATAACAGCGCCAAACACCATAACCAATGCATGCATGGTGGTCATTGAGTTAAAAAACGCAGGGTCTACAAACTGCAAGCCTGGTTCAAATAATTCAGCACGAATAACCATGGCCATTGCACCGCCAACAAAAAACATGGCCAGCGCAAACACCAAATACATCGTACCAATATCTTTGTGATTGGTGGTAGTAATCCATCTTAACAGCCCCTTGGCAGGACCGTGATCGTGATGATCATCGGCATGATGATCGTGTTCATCTACGACAGCAGACATACTTTATACCTCGAAAATAGTTAAAAAAGGGTGAGTAGACAGCAATATCAGAGACTTAGTCATCATCATCGGGAAGTGCAGTTTGCTTTGGCTGTAATTCATCGCCAACTTTGTTACCCAAATTATTACGAACATAGGTCATCAATTCTGCAAATTCCTTACCATTCAATTTGTCAAATTTTGGCATTTTTGAAGTACCTGCACGCAAGAAGCCGTCTAAAGACTCCCATTTTCCTGTCGCTATGGCACTGCCCGTTAAAGCAGGAATTAAACCGGGAACGCCAGCACCGTTAATCTGATGACAACCGACGCAATTTTTTAAATAGACCGACTCGCCATGCGCCATTAATTGCTGGCTACTTTGATCACTCAAATCCGGTTTTTGTTTTTGCTGCTCCAGCGTCTTTATCACCCAGGCATCATAATCGGGTTGCTCCAAAGCAATCACTACGATGGGCATAAAACCGTGATCCCTACCGCACAACTCGGTACATTGGCCGCGATAAGTACCTGCTTTATCGACAGAAGTCCATGCCTCATTGATAAAGCCGGGATTCGCATCTTTTTTCCAGCCCAAATCAGGTACCCACCACGAATGGATAACATCCGCCGAGGTCAAGACGAAGCGCACTTTTTTCTTGACCGGAATCACCAAGGGCTTGTCAACGTTTAACAAATAATGAGGAACAGAACGTGGGTCAGCGCCAACCGTTCTGTGTACTCTTTCACTTGCTTCATCCAAATGACTTTCAAAATGAATATCACTATCCAAATATTTATAATCCCAGTACCATTGGCGACCCGTCACTTGAATAGTCATATCAGACTTTTCAATATCGTTTAATTCCAACATGGTTTTTGTCGCTGGAATAGCCATACCAACCAAAATCAAGGTTGGTATGATAGTCCATATAATTTCAACGGTAGTATTTTCATGAAATTGTGCCGCTACATGTCCCTTTGATTTACGATGATGGTAAATCGAGTAGAACATGGCACCAAACACACCAATACCTATGGCGACACAAATCCATAGAATTAACATGTGCAAGTCATAAATGTCATTACTGACTTTTGTGACCCCTTTCATTAAATTGAGCGTATAGTCCGCCTGCGCTGCTCCTAGCCCTAAAGCCATTAAGATCAGACCTGCGAATAGTTGCTTTGCTTTGTTCACGGAGCAGCCCCTTTCGATAGTAGTTATAAACTCTTGTAAGTGTTATATCGCTTCGTAATTTCAAGACACAAAAAAACGTCCCAATCCCTTTACGTAATAATTATCACAAAAAACGGGATGATTTTAACCTATGATGCCGGTCTATACCAGATGTCCTTGTGATGATTTTAATTTGGCGCAAAAAAAAAGCTTGTGACCCAAGAAGCCACAAGCCTTTTTTGTTAAAAGAAGACTTGGTTTAACTATTTAACGCTTCAGCATAAGCTTTGTCAAAAGTAGGGATATGACTATCCAACCAACCTTTAACCATTTGCCCCACTTCTTCGGTAACATCTGCTTCACCGGCATGAAATTTGGTTTGCAAGCCTCCACAAATACCAATTAATGCTACATGCTCTGCTTTGTGGCGTTCGTAGCCTGCATAACCCTTAGCCAACATTTCTTTTTCTTCATGCGCAAAATGACCTACAACATAAGCAATTAAATCATCCAACTGCGCCCCTATTGCAGAACGGGCTGCACCACCAGTTGCCAAATCATATAACTTGTTAAGTTTATCAAACAAGATTTTATGCTCGTCATCTGCAAAAGCAACATCTGTACCGTATTGAGCAGCTGTCCACGTAATTAAAGCCATACATTTCTCCAGTGTTTTAATTATAATTATTTACCGCACAAAAAGTATGGATTATATTTAATACCCTGTCAATTTTAATGTAATTTACTCCAAAAAGACGGCTCAATTCGACAGCCACCCACCTCTGGATAATCAGGCACATCCTGCTCAAAATCCCGGTAAGTGAGCAACTAAAAAGCAATGCTGTTAATTCCCCCTGCCCCCCTCAAAAACACCCAATAACCCGAAGTGCCATATTACCCGATGTTGCCGCGCCCCTTAAAGCCCATTAACCAGACCAAACCGCTACCGAATAACCAGATCGCACCCGGAACGGGAACTGCGCCCGGGCGAACAGCCCATACGTAGAACGGGCCATTCGTACCGTCGTTGTACTGGAAGCCACTATTGCTATCGAAGACCCACGCGCCATCGTGATCGGGCGCAAACCCGGTACCCGACCAGTACACAGAGCTCTGGACGTTAGTGAACAAATCATAGCTGGCATTATGACTAGATGAAATTGATGAACCCTCTGCCTCACCCAAATTAGTGCTGAATTGCGTGGCTAGTTGGGCTTTGGTGGGCAGTACCCAGTCAGTGTAACCGGCATAATTCAGGTTGGCAGCCCAGGCTACGGCTCTCGACCAATCCATAGTAGTCCCGCTAAGGTTGGCATCCTTGGTCCAGGTGAGGTTTTGCGCTGAGTCGTAAACCGTCAAGGGGCCACTGGAAGTTAGTGACGCTTGTGCGCCGGTGCTTACGCCAAGAGCCAATACCACAGTTGCTAATATTTTATTCATAATTTTTCCTGTTATTATAAATTGCGGAAATGTTAATTAAATCACCTAAAAAATCAAGAACCTTGCTCAACAGCAACTACATAAGCTGCCACTAATGATTTTTTTTTCAGCAAGTTATGGCATTGCGTAAAGAGTTTATTTCGTTAGATTAATAATAGCCAGAAAAATATAAAATAACTAGATCATTTACATTTTATTTGGTTTATCTCTTAGGTTCGTTCGGCTACCAATTTAAAGCGGGACGGTTTTACAAATACCATCCCTTCAAGGGATGTTATCTGTCCCGGTTTAAGGTTTAAATTGATAGCCTCATAAAGGCAAGTCTAGTGTAATTTACTCAAAAAAGCTGGATCAATTCGGCACCCGCCCACTTCTGGATGATCCAATACATCCTGCTCAAAATCCCGGTAAGTGGGTAACTGAAAGGCAATGCGGTTAATTTTTCCGCCAGAGAATTCAAATTCCATGGCTCCGCCTTTGGCACGTGGACTGCCCTCTTTTGTGGTAAATAACAAAATACCCCCATTAGCAGCCGCCTTACCCTGTTGATCAGAAAGAATACGGGCACAACTGAGTTCGTTAATCGATAATCCGGCAAACACTTGTACCAACTGGCGTGCACTAACAATAACGCCACCACCTGGAAGAGGGGCTGGTACAGGCGTAGCTACAGGCGCAGACACCGCTGGTGCTGGCGTGATTGCCCCAGTGGGGGTTGGGATTGTTGCAGTTACAGGAGCAGAAACTGTCGCTGGTGCGGCAACCGGTTCCACCGACGGCGGAGCCAATAGTTTCTCCAAACCAAAATCACCCAAATGATTTTGCATCAAAACACTACCATCGCCATTTGTGGCCGTGGCCAACAAAGGAAACAACTGTTGCTCCATTTCGCTCTTGTTGGGATTTTTAAGTACCGAAATCAGTTGCCGCTCAATTGATTTAAGCGGTGTAAAAAACTGTTCCTTTTTCTGTCCCGACTCTTCAATCTGTTTCCAGTCTGCCGGTAAATTGACCGGCAGTCCCATGGCTTTCATAACCGCATAATCATCCGCAATCAGACACAAACCAAAATCCTTGGTGCGATAGCCTTCCATAACCTTGAGCTGAATCTCTCCACTCATCGCTTTTTGCGGCGGCGTATTGTAATTTTGCCAATCACTGCTATTGGCTAAAAAGTAATAAATAAAGGCATTACGATCAAATTTATTAAAACCCAAATCTTTCATAACCAGCTTTATTTTTCGGCAGTTACCCTCTACTTCTTCGTAGTTATTCCAGTTGGGCTTTAAATTGGGTTTGGCAGGATGCTTTGATTCCTCAATCAGTTGTAACAACTTCACTTCACCCGTGCCCGATTTAATGGGTGAGTAGCCTATTTCTTCCAGAGATAAATCCCGCGCATCAGGAATACCCTCCGGCGTTGTCTTTAACAACAAGGACGGAATAATTTCCGGATAAATTTTTAGCTCGCCTAGCGGCCGGGTATCTGAACCCAGTAGATTAATACCGCCTTCCGCCACGGCATAAACTTTAAAAATAGTGTAATTAAGCGCACCGGTTTTACCCGAAAAAGTAACAATAGGCGGTAATGAATGCGACTCTGAACTGTGCTTTACTGACGTAGGTGCTGGCGTGGCCGGATTGCTTTTCGCCCATTGCCCCGCAAACTGCCCCACTACGGCAACTCCCATACCCACGCCGGTTAACGCCAATAAATTGCTGGCCGTTGTCACATCACCGACCAAACCTGACACATCCACATCACTGTTGGCACTGGAAATAAAACTATAATCAACGAGCGTTTCCTTGCCCAAATCCAGACGCATCCAAGGGGTCAGAGTGATTTTTTTGGCATCAAATTTAAAATTACATTTACCTGATGTCGCCTGATAAGAAAAACCTGGCGCTTCATTATTAAATTTGAGCCCCTCATTGCGTACCGTAAAAATAAGCGCAGAAGACAAATCACCCTTCTCGTAAGAAGGCGTCATATTACTGCAACCACTTTTTGAGGCATTATCACCTTTAAAATCAAAATCCGAAATCAAGCGCACGTAGTAATCATCGCCATCAATGACCTGAAATCCGGGTAACGGTTGGAATTGATGGGGCTGGGTTAATTGTGCAGACTGGGGATCATTTGCCTGAGTCGAAGGATAATCAATGGCAATTTGCCGTGTGGGTGCGCATCCAGCCAACATAACACTCACAACCAAACTGAATTTAAAAGATGAAACAGAACGAATCGACATGCTTTAAACCTTATGCCGCAAGTTATACGGCGAATCAAGCTGGAAAAAACGAAAATGATAGGGCTTACACGGCGCTTTTGTCATGCTTTATTTTTGCCATACTAAATTTATGGTGATGGATAGTTCGTTAACTATTGGCTATTTTCAATCAACGCCTTCCACGTTTTCTCACTTTGCATACCTTATTTTTAAAAAGACTATTTCCTGTCAGGCTGTTTAATTTTCAGAACCGGCTTTTCCCGATTTTACTGTTGACACAAAAATGCAAGCCATCTATCAAGCCAATATAGCCATTGCTGAATTTTTTCACACATTTTAAATTGATACCATGTAAAATTAAAATTATGTATTTCGTAATTTTAGGATATAAAAGTGTTTAGAGGAACAACCATACTTTCAGTTCGTCGGGGCGACAAAGTTGTGATTGGCGGCGATGGCCAAGTCACCTTGGGCAATACCGTCATGAAAGGCAACGCGCGTAAAGTTCGCCGCCTGTATCATGACAAAGTCATTGCCGGTTTTGCCGGTGCAACGGCCGATGCATTCACCTTATTTGAGCACTTTGAAGGCAAGCTTGAAAAACATCGCGGCAATCTAACCAGAGCAGCCGTTGAAATGGCTAAAGATTGGCGTACAGACCGCGCCTTACGCAAACTGGAAGCATTGCTGACTATTGCCGATGCCAGAACTTCGTTAATTATTTCCGGTACGGGTGATGTTATCGAACCCGAATTTGACTTGATGGCGATTGGTTCAGGCGGTGCTTTTGCCCAAGCGGCAGCACGCGCTTTACTGGAAAACACCAACCTGAGTGCACGCGAAATTGTTGAAAGGTCATTAAATATAGCCGCTGATATCTGTATTTATACCAACCATAATTTGCGCATAGAAGAACTAGACGCCGAACCTAACGAGTAAAAGCATGACACACATGACTCCAAAAGAAATTGTAAGTGAGCTGGACAAACACATTGTTGGTCAAGCCAGTGCCAAAAAATCTGTCGCTATCGCGCTAAGAAACCGTTGGCGCCGTCAGCAGGTTGATCCTGCTTTACGCGATGAAATTACGCCCAAAAACATCTTAATGATTGGCCCTACCGGCGTTGGCAAAACCGAAATCGCCCGCCGTTTGGCACGTTTGGCAAATGCCCCCTTTATTAAAATAGAAGCCACCAAATTTACTGAAGTGGGCTATGTCGGTCGGGATGTTGAATCCATTATTCGGGATTTGGTCGATACTGCCGTCAAAATGACGCGGACAGCAGAAATGGAAAAGGTTGAATCTAAAGCCTACGATGCAGCCGAAGATAAAGTGTTGGATATTCTATTACCCAGAGCAGATGCCGGCATGTTGTCTGACTCGGAAGAATCTACCCGTCAAAAAATGCGCAAGAAATTACGTGAAGGCGATCTGGATGATAAGGAAATTGAAATTGATGTGCATGTTGCGCCTATGGGCGTAGAAATTATGGCTCCTCCCGGCATGGAAGAAATGACCAGTCAATTGCAGGGAATGTTTCAAAGCATGGGCTCGGATAAAACCAGATCACGTAAAATGTCCATTAAAAAAGCCTTGGCATCCATAAAGGAAGATGAAGCCGCCAAATTGGTTAATGAAGATGATATCAGGCTGCGTGCGGTAGAGTCCGTAGAACAAAACGGCATTGTGTTTCTGGATGAAATAGACAAAATATGCAAGCGCTCTGAATTGGGCGGCGGTGGCGGTGAAGTCTCGCGTGAAGGCGTCCAACGGGATTTGTTGCCGTTAGTTGAAGGCAGCACGGTCAGCACTAAATATGGTACTATCAAAACAGATCACATTTTGTTTATCGCTTCGGGTGCATTTCATGTTGCCAAACCCTCCGACCTGATTCCCGAACTACAAGGCCGTTTTCCTATTCGCGTTGAATTAAGCGCCTTGTCTGCGGATGATTTCGTACGCATTTTGACGGAACCCAATGCCTCCTTAACCGAACAATATGAAGCCTTGCTGGCCACCGAAGGCGTGTCATTAAGCTTTGCCACCGATGGTATTCAGCGCATTGCCGAACTGGGCTGGCAAGTGAATGAAAGAACCGAAAACATTGGTGCGCGGCGACTGCATACCATGCTGGAACGATTACTGGAAGAAATTTCCTATAATGCACCCGACCTTATTGAAAAAGCGATCGTTATTGATGCCGCTTATGTTGATCAACACTTGACCGAGTTTGCTGAAGACGAAGATTTAAGTCGTTATATTTTGTAGCTGTAGTTGGGTTTATGGTGGTTTTTTAGCAAAATGTCTGGTTACGCTATCGCTAACCCGACCTACATGACAACATAACTGAGCAATATTTATAAATCGTATGCGCTTAACTGTAAAATCCAGCAATACCTGGCCTACTGAAATCAAACTGCATCAGGTTTCCAGTATTCTTGAAGTCAGCTTTGATGATGGCAGTGTCTATCAACTGCCGTATGAATATCTGCGGGTGTACACACCGTCGGCAGAAGCTGTCGGGCATGCACCTGGACAGGAGATTCTTCAGATTGATAAAGAAGATGTCACAATTAAAGAGATTAAACCCATTGGCAATTATGCCATTAGTCCGGTATTTAGCGACGGTCATAACAGTGGCATTTATACCTGGGATTTACTCTATAAATTAGGTTCTGAATATCAGACATTATGGACCAATTATCTCAACAAGCTGGAAGCTGCCGGACATAAGCGTAAAGCATCACTAAACACACGGTATAACTAATGACAAACGACAACACCACCCATTTCGGTTTTAAACAAGTCGCCACTGAAGACAAGGTAAATCTGGTTCGCGGCGTATTTGATTCGGTTGCAGGTCAATATGACATCATGAATGATTTGATGTCAATGGGTATTCACCGCATCTGGAAACGCGTTGCAGTGCAACTAAGTAATGTCCGCAAAGGCGAACAAGTGCTTGATCTGGCAGGCGGAACCGGCGACTTGACGGTACTGTTTGAGCAACGTGTCGGCATGGAAGGACAGGTTGTTCTGGCCGATATTAATTCCGAAATGTTGCGCACCGGGCGCAATCGACTGATCGACAAAGGCTTGGTGGGCAACATCCGCTATGCGCAAGTCAATGCCGAATGCCTGCCTTTTGAAGACAATTCCTTTGATTGTGTCTGCATCGCTTTTGGTCTGCGCAACGTCACCGATAAAGATGCCGCATTGCGCTCCATGTACCGGGTACTAAAACCGGGCGGTCGCGTTATCGTTCTTGAGTTTTCACATCCTGTCGATAAAATCACCGAAAAAGTATACGATTTTTATTCCTTTAAGCTACTGCCCAAGATTGGCAAGTTTGTGGCCAAGGATGAAGAAAGTTATCGCTACCTGGCTGAATCCATTCGTATGCATCCCAAACAGGATGAGCTGAAAAAAATGATGGAGAATGCCGGACTCGAACGTTGCGAATACTTTAATATGACCCAAGGAATTGTTGCCGTTCACAGAGGTTATAAAATTTAGCATGGTCATCAAACCTTTGTTAATGAGTGCATTGGAAGCCGCATTCAACAAATTTCTTGAGATGGATCAGAACAGCGCTGTTTTTTTAGCACCCCTGTCCGGCAAAATCATTGCCATGACCCTTTTGCCATTCAATGAAACCATTTACCTGTGTCCGACTTCTGATTCCATTCAGTTACTTGATTACAGCCCGAATCAACCGGATACGCAATTAACCGGTTCAGTTTTCGCCTTTGGCTTAATGGGGCTCAGCTCAAAACCCATGCGTTCAATTTTCTCCGGTGAAGTTAAAATAGAAGGCGACATGCAGACAGGTCGAAAATTTCAGGAACTGTTCGCTAAACTGGACATTAATCTGGAACAACAATTGGCGCGTTACACGGGCGACACAATAGCGCATAACATCAGTCAGTTTTTTCGGGCAGGTCAAAACTGGAGCAAAGAGTCCATTGAAACCTTTAGACTTAATGCCTCGGAATTTCTTCAGGAAGAAACCCGCGATTTACCGGCGGTGCCTGAAGCTGATCTATTTTTCGCCCAGGTCGATGAACTACGCACCGACTTTGACCGCTTGCAAAGCCGTGTTGAACGACTTGAAAACGCGCTGCTGAATTAATTTTAATTTTTTACCACGATGACACGATGACACGAAGAACAGCCAAGGTAAAAACTTCGTGCTCTTCGTGGTAAATTTAGTTGGGCAAAAAAGCAGAGCCCCCACTACCAACAAAGGTAACACGTGATCCGACCTAAATTAGTATTACGCCTGATCCATATTAACTGGGTTCTCGTCGTTCATGGCCTGGACGAAATCGTTTTAAAAACCCATTTATTCCGCCCTGTTCGTTACTTGGCTTTTATTACACCCAGCTATTGGCTCAAACCCAAAGCGGATTCGCGTGGCATAAGAATCAGACGTGCCCTTGAAGATCTGGGGCCTATCTATGTCAAATTCGGGCAAGCTTTATCGACTCGCAAAGATATATTGCCTGATGATATTTCAGATGAGCTGGTCAAACTGCAAGACCGGGTACCACCCTTTGCCAATGAAATTGCCCGCAGCATTATTGAAAAAGAACTGGGCATGTCCATTGACGAAGCTTTTGCCGAGTTTGACCCAACACCTTTGGCCTCCGCTTCTGTTGCCCAAGTGCATACCGCGACGTTACATACCGGCGAAAAAGTTATCGTTAAAGTATTACGTCCCGACATTGAAGAACGGATTCGTTCCGACATCGGCCTGCTTTATGAATTGGCTCGTTTTGCGGAACGGTTCTGGTCAGATGCCAGAAGATTACGTGCCATGGACGTGGTTGCAGAATTTGAAAGATCCACCCTGGACGAACTGGATCTGGTTAGAGAAGCCGCTAATGCCGCCAAATTGCGCCGCAATTTTGAAAACTCGGAATTGATCTACATACCCGAAATCTACTGGGAATTTACGCGCCAGAAAGTCATGGTGATGGAAAGAATCTACGGCATACCCGTTGGAGAAATAGAACAACTCAAAGCCGCTGGCGCAAACTTTAAAGCATTGGCCGAACGCGGTGTAGAAATATTTTTTACCCAGGTATTTAGAGATAACTTTTTTCATGCCGACATGCATCCCGGCAATATTTTTGTCGAACTGCCGGATAAATACATTGCCGTTGATTTTGGTATCGTCGGGTCTTTGTCACTGTCTGATCAACGCTACCTGGCAGAAAATTTTCTGGCTTTTTTTAACAGGGATTATCGAAAAGTCGCAGAAATGCACGTTGAATCGGGTTGGGTGCCCCGCTCAACCCGGATAGAAGAATTTGAATCCGCCATTCGCAGCGTTTGCGAACCCATCTTTGAAAAACCGCTAAAAGACATTTCCTTTGGCCAATTATTATTGCGTTTATTCCAGACGGCTCGGCGCTTTGACATGCACGTTCAACCGCAACTGGTATTGCTACAAAAAACACTGCTCAATATTGAAGGTTTGGGGCGACAACTTTACCCTGAGCTGGATTTATGGCAAACCGCCAAACCTTTTCTTGAAAAATGGTTCCATGAGCGTTTGGGCCCTAAAGCCAAAATCAATAAAATAATCAAACAGTTCCCCGAATTTGCCGAACAGTTTCCGGAAATCCCGTCTTTGCTTTACAAAGCACTGGATCATGCCGCTCACGCACAGCAACATGCCGAGATGCAGCAACAAGAACTTGCACTGATGCGACAGCTTATGGATAAAAATCATAAAACCACCGTATGGGCCATGATTATTAGCGCCTCTATTATTAGTGCTGCGGTATTGTTTCAATAGCGTCTAACCTAATGATGAACTATAGTCGCGACGTGGGCGTCGCTCCAACCGTGGGAGCGACGCCCACGTCGCGACTAACGAAAACATCTTGATTTATCCGGGATTACCTCACTCAAGCTAAAAAAAACCGGAACAACGAGTATAAGCATTTTAAAGTGCACGGTGCATACTCTACAGGGTTATTAGGTGCCATAAACATTGACATTAACAAACCGCCACTATAAAATCTCACCCAGCTTGAGTTTGTTTTACCGTTATGCTTATCTTTACGAAGTTTTTACTATATTGCTCGTCCTGTTTATCATAAGTAATTCTTAAATTTCTCAGCGCTACCGGCCTCTTGAGGCTTCAATTACATATTATATATAGGACTACACAATGGCCACTGGTACAGTTAAATGGTTTAACGCTGAAAAAGGTTTCGGTTTTATTCAACAAGAAAACGGCGAAGACGTTTTTGTTCATTTTCGTAACATCAACAGCTCCGGCTTTAAATCTCTTGATGAAGGCCAAAAAGTACAGTTTACTGTAACTCAAGGTCAAAAAGGCCCGCAAGCAGAAGAAGTAACCATCATCTAATTGCAATTAAACTGTAGCCTGCTTATCGGCAGGCTACAGTTTGATTTACCAGGCTTTCAACAGCTCACTTACTTTATCTCTCCCCCGTTATATTACCGCCCCTTTTTACACCGCACTTTACAGCGCTTTATTAACAGCCAATACCGCCATACACTATCAACAAATCCTGTCATTATTGGTTTTTTCTACCTTAAAATTGATATTGTTTAATGGCGATTAAATCAGCCAAGTCATAACTACCCAAGCCCTTGATCAACGCCTTGATCAAATCAATATAAACCTACAGCTTGTGTCCTTTTTATGTCTCTTTTACACATAAAATTTCTTGTGCTATGCTACCCGTCACATATAAAGGCAGCATCAAGGATGCGTGTTGTTTTAACGAAGAGAATCGCCATTAAGAGTTGACCATGACCGAATCAAGCAATATCCAAGTGACCGTGCAAACTATAACCACTGCACTCAAAGATAAACCGGGTGCACTTTTACCTATTTTGCATGCCATTCAAGATGCCTTGGGTTATGTTCCTGCAGAAAGCGTCCCCGCCATTGCCAATGCTTTACATCTTTCTCGCGCTGAAGTGCATGGTGTCATCAGTTTTTACCATTATTTCCGCGACACTCCGCCAGGCAAACACACGATTCATCTTTGCCGTGCCGAATCCTGCCAAGCCATGGGGGGTAAAGACCTGGAAAATCATATAAAAACCCGGCTGGGTATTGATTTCCACGAAACCACCGCAAATGGCCAGTTTTCTCTGGAACCCGTATATTGTTTGGGTAACTGTGCCTGTTCTCCTGCCATGCAAATCGGCAACGAAATTTATGGCAGAGTGACGGCAAACAGTTTTGACACGACCATCAACGAAACAGAGGCATTGGCATGAGTATCACTATTTTTGTACCCTGCGATTCCAGCGCCATTTCCTTGGGTGCTAACCGCGTCGCTGCGGCTATCGCCAAAGAAGCTGAAAAGCGCAGCATTGATATTCAGTTAATCCGTAACGGTTCAAGAGGCCTGTTCTGGCTGGAAACACTGGTTGAAGTACTCACCGAAGCCGGTCGTCTGGCTTACGGCCCCGTTCAGGTAAGCGATGTAGCCAGCCTGTTTGATGCCAATTTTGTACAGGGCGGCACCCATTCCCTGCTTTTAGGTTTAACAGAAGAACTGGGGTACCTAAAAAAACAACAGCGTTTAACCTTTGCCCGCATTGGTATAACAGATCCTGTCAGCCTGGACGATTACCTCAATAATGACGGCTATCGCGGTTTAAGCAATGCCTTAAACCAATCACAGGCCGATATTGTTAAAACCGTGACCGATTCAGGTTTACGGGGTCGCGGTGGCGCGGCTTTCCCTACGGGCATTAAATGGAATACCGTACTGGGAACCCCCTCAGAACAAAAATACATTATCTGTAATGCCGATGAAGGCGATTCCGGTACGTTTTCTGACCGCATGGTCATGGAAGGCGACCCGTTTGTCTTAATTGAAGGCATGACTATCGCCGGCATAGCCGTTGGTGCAAACCAAGGCTATATCTACTTACGGGTAGAATACCCTCACGCCCATATTGCACTCAATACCGCCATTGAAAAAGCTTATCAAGCCGGTTACCTGGGCGATAACATTCAAGGCAGCGGCAAAACCTTTCATCTTGAAGTTCGCTTGGGTGCTGGCGCTTATATCTGTGGCGAAGAAACCTCTTTAATGGAAAGTCTGGAAGGCAAACGCGGACTGGTGCGTTTTAAACCGCCACTGCCTGCCATCAGCGGTTTGTTTGGCAAACCCACCGTTGTTAATAACGTCATTTCCCTGGCATCCGTACCCATTATTCTGGACAAAGGCGGTGATTATTACCGTGATTTTGGCATGGGACGCTCGCGCGGCACGTTGCCTCTTCAACTGGCAGGCAATATTAAACACGCCGGTTTGATTGAACTGGCTTTTGGTATGACCTTACGTGAACTACTCTATGATTTTGGTGGCGGTTCAGCGTCAGGACGCCCCATAAAAGCAGTACAAGTCGGTGGCCCTTTAGGCGCTTATTTGCCTGAATCGCAATTTGACACCCCACTGGATTATGAAGCTTTTGCTGCAAACTGGACGGTATTGGGTCATGGCGGCGTGGTCGTTTTTGATGACACGGCCGACATGGCACAAATGGCCCGCTACAACTTGGAATTTTGCGCTATTGAATCTTGCGGTAAATGCACACCCTGCCGCATTGGCTCTACCCGTGGCTATGAAGTTTTAGATGAAATTATTGCGGGCCGGGAACTGGGTAAAAATGTCCCTTTATTACGCGATCTATGCAATACCTTACTTAACGGCTCGCTTTGTGCATTGGGCGGTATGACCCCCTACCCAGTCTTAAGTGCTTTAAATCATTTTCCGGAAGACTTCGGGATCGATAAAAAAGCTAACGCCGCCTGATAACGACAAGAGGAATCAATCATGAGCATCAATAAAGAACAAGATTTTGGTACACCTGCCAGCACAGCAAGTCAATGGGTCACTCTGGAAATTGATGGCTTTAAGGTGACTGTACCCGCAGGAACTTCCATCATGCGGGCGGCAGCTAGTATCGGCATTGATATTCCCAAGTTGTGTGCAACCGATAGCATTGAACCCTTTGGTTCGTGTCGGCTTTGCGTTGTCCAGATTATAGGTGGTAAGGGAATGCCGGCATCTTGTACCACGCCTGTTGCAGAAGGCTTAAAAGTTGTTACCCAAAACAAAAGCCTGGCCGATGTCCGCCGTGGCGTGATGGAATTGTATATTTCCGATCACCCTCTGGATTGCCTGACCTGCTCAGCCAACGGCGATTGCGAACTGCAAGATATGGCCGGTGCGGTAGGTTTACGTGAAGTCCGTTACAACCCGATTGAAACCCATCTGGATGCCGTCAAAGATGAAAGCAATCCTTACTTTAGTTTTGACCCCAGCAAATGTATTGTCTGTTCCCGTTGCGTCAGGGCTTGCGAAGAAACCCAGGGCACGTTTGCCTTAACCATTGATGGTCGCGGCTTTGATTCCAAAGTATCGCCCGGCCAAAATGAAGCGTTCATGGATTCCGAATGCGTCTCTTGTGGTGCCTGCGTCCAGGCCTGCCCAACAGCGACCTTAATGGAAAAATCGGTGATTGACCACGGCCAGCCCGAACACGCTATTATTACTACCTGTGCCTACTGTGGCGTCGGCTGTTCATTTAGGGCAGAAATGAAAGGCGAACAAGTGATTCGCATGGTACCCAACAAAAATGGCCAAGCCAATCATGGTCATTCCTGTGTCAAAGGTCGTTTTGCCTTTGGTTATGCCACCCATAAAGACCGCATGACCAAACCCATGATTCGTGCCAGCATTAAAGATGCCTGGCAAGAAGTCAGCTGGGAAGAAGCCATTAATCATGCCGCTTCTGAATTAAGACGCATCCAGACAAAATACGGCAAAGATGCTATCGGCGGCATTACTTCTTCACGCTGTACCAACGAAGAAGTCTATATCATGCAAAAACTCATTCGTGCGGGTTTTGGCAATAACAATGTCGATACCTGTGCGCGGGTTTGCCATTCTCCAACCGGTTACGGACTGAAACAAACCTTTGGTGAATCATCAGGCACGCAAGATTTTGATTCCGTGATGAAAGCGGATGTCATTATGGTTATTGGTGCCAATCCCACCGATGGCCATCCGGTATTTGGTTCACAAATGAAAAAGCGCCTGCGTCAGGGCGCAAAATTGATTGTCGTTGATCCTCGTGAAATTGATCTGGTTAGAAATTCACCGCATGTACAAGCCAATCACCATTTAAAACTACGTCCAGGAACCAATGTCGCCTTGATTAATGCCATCGGCCACGTCATCATCACTGAAAAGTTAATGGACGAAGCCTTTGTCAAAGAGCGTTGCGATATTGCCTCCTTTACAAAATGGGAAACCTTTATTGCCCAAGAACACAACTCTCCAGAAGCCACAGAATCGGTAACCGGCGTTCCGGCAGCCGAACTCAGAGCAGCAGCAAGGCTTTATGCCACCGGCAACAATGGTGCCATTTATTACGGCCTGGGCGTTACTGAACACAGCCAAGGCTCTACCATGGTTATCGGCATTGCCAACATCGCCATGGCCACCGGTAATTTAGGGCGTGACGGTGTTGGCGTTAACCCGCTACGCGGACAAAATAACGTCCAGGGTTCTTGCGATATGGGTTCATTTCCACATGAATTCCCCGGCTATCGCCATGTTTCTGATCCTGCTACTCACCAACTGTTTGAAGCCGCATGGCAAGCTGAATTAAGCAATGAACCTGGCTTGCGTATCCCCAATATGTTTGATGCCGCCTTTGATAAAAGCTTTATGGGACTGTACTGCGAAGGTGAAGACATTGCCCAGTCCGATCCTGACATTCAGCATGTACATGCCGCCTTACGCGCCATGGAATGTGTCATTGTGCAGGATATCTTCCTCAATGAAACTGCAAAATTTGCACACGTCTTCTTGCCTGGCTCGTCATTTTTAGAAAAAAACGGTACCTTTACCAACGCAGAACGACGTATTTCCCCCGTCCGTAAAGTCATGACGCCATTGGCAGGCTATCAGGATTGGGAAGTTACCCAAATGCTGTCAAATGCCATGGGTTACCCGATGAACTACAACCATCCGTCAGAAATTATGGATGAAATTGCCAGCCTGACACCGACTTTTGCCGGCGTCAGTTATGACAAAATTGACGAACTGGGCAGCATACAATGGCCCTGCTATGATGAAGATTCAGTCGGAACCCCTATCATGCATGAAGACAGCTTTATGCGCGATAACGGCAAAGGCTTGTTTATGTTGACCGAATACGTACCCACCATAGAACGTAGCAGTCGCAAATTTCCGTTACTGTTAACCACCGGACGCATCCTGTCGCAATACAATGTCGGTGCCCAAACACGTCGCACAGAAAATAACGCCTGGCATGCAGAAGACCGCCTTGAAATTCATCCACATGATGCCGAAGACCGTGGCGTAAAAATGGATGACTGGGTCGGTATTAAAAGTCGTGCCGGTGAAACCGTATTACGAGCAACCATTACCGAGCGTGTTCAGCCTGGCGTGGTCTACACCACTTTCCATTTCCCTGAATCCGGTGCCAATGTAATCACCACCGATAACTCTGATTGGGCAACCAATTGCCCGGAATATAAAGTGACCGCCGTGCAAATCAGTAAAGTTAATCAACCCTCTGAATGGCAAGAAAAGTACCGTGCATTTTCAGAAACACAGTTGGATTTGCTTGAGCAAGGCATCAACAATAGCTAACCATCCGGCAATCAGATACTTCTATCGGGGGCAACCCATGAGAGAGGTATTAAAACAACTTTTATAGCCAATGAAACAATGAGTTATGGTAGATACAAACGCATTCTCCTGCTAAAAAAGGTTGAGGTAACGACTGCACGCATGCAGAAGGTACCCAGCCATGGATCGCGGACGGTAGAAGCGCTTACGGAACAGCGGTTGAAAATAATGCAGGAACAGCATAGCGGTGTGTACAAAAGCACAAAATCAACGCCTCATGGCCCTCTTTCCCTTGAGGGTGAAGGGGCCTTCACTTGTGTAGATACCGATACCCTGAGAGAAGATTAACGCATGCAATCGTTACTATTGGATTTGGGCTGGCCCAGCTATCAACAAAGATCCGTTGATCGCTGGCAAGGTGATGTGCATGAAAATAAACAAGACTATATTGCCGAAGAAGTCCCTATTTCCCTGATTTATAACGGCACGCCGCATGTCGTCATGCTGGCAACCCCGACTAATCTGGAAGATTTTGCCTTGGGCTTTAGCATCACCGAAGGTATTATTAAAAATCCGCAAGAGTTACTGTCAGCGCGGGTTTATAATCGCTCCAACGGTATTGAGGTACAATTAAAAATTCCCGACAACCGCTTTCAAGGCATGGCCGATAAAGGTCGTAATTTAACGGGCCGAACCGGTTGCGGTCTGTGTGGAGCCAGTACCTTAAAACAGGCCATTCGCCAACCCAATCAGGTTAATGGCGACTTGTCTCTGTCAGGTACCCAGTTGCGCTCTGCGTTAACCGATATTAAACAACACCAAACATTAAACCGGTTAACCGGAGCCGTGCATGCCGCCGCCTGGGTTATTCCCGGCCTGGGCATTGTCGATCTCAGGGAAGATGTAGGCCGGCATAATGCACTGGATAAGTTAATTGGTTTATTATTGCGTACGGGCAAAGATTTATCGGCCGGCTTTGTCATCGTGACCAGTCGAGCCAGTTATGAAATGGTACAAAAAACCGCGTGGGTTGGCATTACCCTGCTCGCGGCTATTTCTGCACCTACCGGCCTGGCCATAAGACTGGCAGATGAAACAGGACTTACTTTAATCGGTTTTGCCCGTGATGATCAGCATGTTATCTATACTCATCCACAGCGCTTAACTCACAGCAACCCTCTTATTTAATTAACCATGAAAATTGAAACACTTGTCAAAATGGCCAATGACATTGGTAATTTTTTTAACGCAGAAAGTAATAAAGAAATCGCTGCTGAAGGCATAACAAAACACATTTTAAGATCATGGGATCCCAGAATGCGTCGTGATATTATTACTTATTGTAAAGAAGATGGATCAGCTTTAAGTGAACTGGCCAGAACCGCAATAACCAAACTTGATCAGGTTTAAGCTATTTTTTATTCACCACGAAGGTACGAAGAGCACGAAGTTTTCTTTCTTCATGCCCCTCGTGCCTGAAGCATGACGTGATTTGCAAAGCAGTTATTTACGCTACCAAGACACATTGTTTTCTTCGTGTCCTTGGTGTCTTCGTGGTGAAAAGTTTTTAAGATTTACCTGTTATCGACGATTACCAGAAGCCCTAAGGATTAACGCATGAAAACGACCGATGCATACCGACAAAGACTGCTAACTGAACTTATTGAACACAGCGCCCAAATTGATGAGTTGGTAATAAAATCCCGACAGACAGAGGCCGATATAAAGCTTATCGTTGATCAAGAACTCGAAGTTTTACGCGCCAAACAGCAATTAACTACCAAAAAACTGCACCAACTGGAAGACTCCGACATCAACGTTTGGGAAAACATTGGAGACGGCGGCTAACCAAGTATCCGAAAAGGTGCGCGATGCGCACCCTACGACACTATAGCAAGCCCAAGGCGATTAAAATCGTCCCTACTCTGCTACCAACAGACAAAACCCGTCCGTTTTGCAAAAAATCACATTCAAATCCCCCATACCGCACCAAATGCTTTATTATTAGCGCCTTAAAATAACAAGCCTAAAAGGCGACACTAAAAATAATGAGCAACCTTTCAGAAGCAAAAACCGACCGCAGCTTATCCCTGATAATATTATTTGCCGGCACCTTATTTACCAGTGCATCGCTGATGTTTGTTCTGCAACCCTTGTTCGGAAAGCTGTTATTACCTTTACTGGGCGGCTCTCCAGCGGTTTGGAATACCTGCATGGTGTTTTACCAAAGCATTTTGTTTTTAGGTTATCTTTATGCTCACACCATTTCCACACGCTTTGGTCAACATCGCCAAATCCAGATACATACAGTCGTTATTCTTATCAGCTTTCTGGCGCTGCCTTTA
>SESA01000615.1_pt1 | contig 22119 bp, 20 predicted proteins | sample 3171451 | NCBI WGS metagenome assembly SESA01 (sample SAMN06051862, study PRJNA518727) | freshwater metagenome | biome: subpolar coniferous forest; feature: holomictic lake; material: water; isolation source: holomictic Lake 227, 8 m depth | place: Canada: near Kenora, Ontario | collected...
CGCAGTTCACACAGGAGTCGGCAACGTGGGCGAACCGGATCAGGTGGAACATGAAGTTCGGGGGCAATTGACCGGGAGTCACATAGGCCGGGTTCTTTGTTGTGCAGTCCACACAGTAACAGATCGGGCAGGCTTCGATACAGGAATAACACTTGATGCAGCGGGAAGTCTCGCTCATGATCTTCTTTAAGCGGTCCTTACCCTCGCCAAGTGCTTCGAAGTCGTGCTTGCGCCACTTGTCGCCAAGCTTCATCATCGCGCCTTCTACCTTTCCGCGGATCTCAAGACCCTTGGGGTTGGCAGCTTCTGTTGCGAGGATACCGTTCTTTACCGCACCGTTGACAAGGTTTGAACCCTTCTCGGAGCAGACTTCAACAAAGGTTGCTTTTCCGGCTTTGTCGCCGATGACTCCCCAGTTACCGCAGGCAAGGTCTGCCTGTCTTGGGATCTTCATCTTGCAGCGGCGGCAGTTGCTGCGCCGGCCGTAGCCTGCCTCTTCGAGTTCGTCAACAGAGATACCCTTGTGTCCGCCTTCGTACTCGATGATGAACTGGCCCTTGTCGATCTCTTCCTTGTGGACGAGATTGGGGTCAACGCCAAACTTATCAGCGATCATTTTGCGTGCGCTGACCGGGCTGACCGATCCACCGCAGTTGACACCGATCATGATGACGTTGTCGAGGTTGATCTGCTTGCGCTTTGCAAGTTCGTAGAATGCCATCGCATCGCAACCCTTGACAGTCACACCGATCTTCATGTTCATTGCGCCATCAAGGTATTTCTTCACGAGTTTAGGCAGGAGGAGTGTACCGCAGTGGAGTGAACCGGCGGTCTTTACCAGTTCCTTGGGGTCCTTGATAAGAACCGGTACTGCGTCGTAGAGGTCAGTTCCCTTGGTGATTGCAAAGACTGCATCAACGGCTTTTGACTCAAGTGCGTATTTCCAGAGTGCAGTGACAGCGCCACCGAGCTCTGCTTTCTTCTTGATATCTGCGTCATTGGTCCATGCGTAGAGCATATCGCCTTTCTTTGCCATGATCAGGCCTCCTTGATCTTTTCAATTCTTACAGCACAGGCCTTGAACTCCGGAATACTTGCAACCGGGTCGAGCGCGTTGTTGGTGAGCGTATTTGCTGCGCACTCCGCGTAGTGGAACGGGATGAAGACAACGCCTTTCTTGATGCCCTTGGTGACACGGGCCCCAATCTTGATCTCTCCTCTGCGGGTAATGGCCTTGACCATCTCCTTGTCCGCAATTCCCATTGCTTTTGCATCTTCGGTATTGATCTCTACCCATCCTGTGGGTTCCTCGCGCTCCAGGCTCTCGGAACGGCGGGTCATTGTACCGGTGTGCCACTGCCAGATGCAGCGCCCGGTCGTAAGGATCAGGGGGTAGTCCTTGTCCGGTACTTCAGCCGGGTATTTGAACTCAATGGGAGTGAAGATGCCAAGCCCGTCGGGGTGGGTGAACTTTTCCTTGTGCAGGATCGGGGTTCCCGGGTGCTCCTTGGTGGGGCAGGGCCAGTGAAGGGCTTCTGGTTTCTCGAGGCGTGCATAATCCATCCCGGCATAGGATGGCGTCACCTTCGAGATCTCAGTGAAGATCTCTTCTGCGCTCTTGTACGGGAACTGCTTTGCGTATCCCATTGCTGCTCCGAGCTCGGAGATGATCTCCCAGTCGGCCTTTGCTTCGCCGGGTGGGTCCTGTGCCTTTCTCCATTTCTGGACGCGGCGTTCGGTGTTGGTCTGGGTCCCGTCCTTTTCGGCATAGCAGGTAGCAGGGAGGACAACGTGAGCTAACTGGGCGGTCTCGGTCATGAAGATATCCTGCACGACCATGAACTCAACGTTCTTCAGACCCTTCTCCACGTGGTGGAGGTCCGGGTCTGATATCATCGGGTTCTCACCCATGATATAGACGCACTTGACCTTGCCGGGTTCATCTGCAAGAACATTGATCAACTTGGTGACGGTCAGCCCGACTTTGCCCTCGGCAATCTCGCAGCCCCATGCAGCTTCCATCTTCTTCTTATTCTCAGGGACAATGACTGCCTGGTAACCGGAGTACACGTTTGCGAGTGCTCCCATGTCGCAAGCGCCCTGCACATTGTTCTGGCCACGCAGTGCGCAGATGCCCGTGCCGGGTCTTCCGAGGTTGCCGGTCAGCATCTGGAGGTTTGCAATCGACTTGACGTTGTCGACACCGGTTGTGTGCTGGGTGATACCCATCGAGTAGAGGATCGCAGACTGGCCGGATTTCCCGAACCACTCTGCCGCTGTGATGAGGTCCTTTGCCGGGATCCCGCTGATCTTCGAGACGCTCTCAGGGCTGTAGGCATCCTTTGTAACGATCTCTTTGACCTTCTCGTAATCCTTGGTACGGTTCTTGATGAAGTCCTTGCTTTCCCAGCCGTTCTTGATAACCTGGTGCATGAAGCAGTTTAAGATGGCAACATCAGTTCCTGAGTAAAACGGCAGGTAGAGGTCTGCCTGCTTCGCCGTTGGGGTGAATCGCGGGTCAGCGTAGATGACTTTCGCACCCTTCGCTTTCGCCTGCATCACGCGGCGTCCGATCAGCGGGTGGGTCTCAAACGTGTTGCTGCCGATAATAAGAATGCATTTTGACTCGGCAATGTCTGCAATTGACTGGGTCATTGCACCGGACCCGAATGCCCCGGCGAGACCGACGACAGTCGAAGCATGGCAGAGACGGGCGCAGTGGTCAATGTTGGGGGTCTTTAATACCGCACGGGCAAACTTCTGCATCAGGTAGTTCTCTTCGTTAGAGACTCTGGCTGATGAAAGGCAGGCACTCTGTTCACCCAGGTACTTCTTGAAATTCTCAGCGATGAGCTTGTACGCTTCATCCCAGCTGGCCTCAACAAATTTCCCATCCTTCTTGATCAGCGGCTTGGTCAGGCGATCAGGTCTGTTGATGAATTCATGTGCATAGTTCCCCTTGGGGCAGAGCTTCCCCTCGTTGACGGGGTTGCGCTGCCAGGGCTGGACGCCAACAACCTTCTTGTCTACAACAACAAGGTTGAAGCCGCACCCGGTTCCGCAGTAGGGACACGTGGTTGGTACGTATTTGAAATCCATGTTCTAACCTCGAACAAGGAAAATTCTGAATTATCGGTATTTAAGGGTTATGATAAATTTCTAAAAAGTGATGAATAGTTGGGGGCTGACATCGTAAGGAGCAGCACTTTTCCGGATTGGATTAGTTAACCTTTGAAAAAAAATTAACTCCATAATGTTTATTTAAAAATTGGTGTTTTTTTGTGAGCGCATAAACATCTCTGGAAGAAGAACCACAATTTTTGATCATCAGCCTCCTTTACCAAAGTAAGGGACCTTTATTGGTTTTCGGTACAATTACAACATCTACCCGCCAAAAACATTACAGAGTACGTAAGAAAAAAAGTGATTAGATCTTTTTATACAGGTTACCGTAGACGATCGCACCTTTCCTTTTCTTGTGGCGCTCGCCCATGTCACCGATATAATGGGAAAATAATGCCTTGACGCCATCGACTTCAAGTTCAACTTCGCCATTGGGCTTGTAGCCGGGCATCATGGTCTCGATGTTGCCAAAGACAATGATAGTGCCATCGACCAGCTGGCCACCGAGTTTGCTCTTGGTGTTGCCCTTGATGACAGTCTTTCCACCTTCTGCGTGGGTCATCACGTGGACATCCACATTGCCGTTGACAACGATCTCGCCACCGGTCATGTACATGCCAATGTCACTGCCGGCATTTCCCTTGATAAGGATCTTACCGCTGGACATACCTCTCCAGTCGCCCCGGTAGGCTGCACCGAGATAGTTGCCGGCATTGCCTTCAACAATGAGCTCGCCACCTCTCATGGCGGTTGCCGCGAAGGCTTCGACATTTCCCTTTGCGAGCAGCTTGCCACCGGTCATCCAGGCCCCGACATACTGGTCGGCGCTGCCTTCAATGACCATCTCTCCGGCGCTCATCTTCATGCCGAGGTACTTGACCTTCTTGACATCGCCTTTGACAATGATTTTTGTATCCGCTGCGGTTGCACCGGCATCGCCACTGACCTCAAAATATTTGCCCAGTGATGAAGTGGTATTTCCTTCATGCACATGGAGCTCGGCTATCTGGGCAGCAGTCTTGCCTGCGAATGCATCGGGGGTTACATTGTCCGCCTCGAGATACAGTGCAGGCGGGTTTTTTATGGTTATGGTTACAGTTTCCATTTTTCCTCACCTACACATGTGTTGCATCAACTTCTAAGGCATACGGGTTCGGGACAAAGTGGTGTCCGAGCGCTTCGTAGTTTGCCTGGGTCATGCTGTAATACTTGATGAACTTCTCATTGATATCGCGCATCACCTGCGGGTTGTCATTGACCTTGACATTGACCCACAGAGTTCTCTTGTGGCCAGTGCCAACGATCTCGCCATGTTTGACGACTTCGACACCGCTCTTAAAGACATGGGCACAGCGTGAGAACGCAGTTTCAATGTCTTCAGGATTTGCAACCGGCTTGTCCGGGTTGAAGTTGTAGACTGCAACATCGGCATCCATGCCGGGCTTTAAGCCGCCGCACATATTGGCAAGACCAAGGCATTTTGCCGGGCCTGCACGGGTCATCTGGGCGAGCTCGTAGAGCGAGAGTTCCTTATCTAGGCTGCCGATGCTGGTCTGGGAGAGGACCTTGTCCTTGTGCTTGAACGCATTGATCTGGGTATCCCGGGCCTTCTTGCTCATGAGCCACTTGATCACGCGTGGGTACCGGGTGAACGGTCCTGCATTCGGGTGGTCGGTTGTGATGTAGCAGCGCATCGGATCTTTCATCATTAAGGGAATCTCAAGACCGATTGCCCACTGGATGGCACATACCGAGATGTTCGGGCTGTAGATATAGGGCACGACACCGGCTGCTGTCTCAAGTTCCACATCAACATTTGCCCACTTTAAGTTGTTGAGCCCGGTTAAGTGGTGCTCGAACGGACCGTCGGCAGTCATCGTGGTGGTCTCGTCAAGGGTGACGTTACCCGTGTCGATGGTGATGTTCTTGTTCTTATTGACGTAGTCGGTGACTTCCTTTGCCTTGGACTCGAAGTCTGCCCAGTTGGTTCCACCATAGGAGTGGAACTGGGTATGAGTCAAGTGCAGCACCGATTCACGGCCGAATTTGTTCTTCGCCTTCATGCCTTCTGCAAGCTTCAGCGTGTCGAGTGTGGTCTCGTAACATCCGGGGTTCCCGAGGTTGTTGGGGTGGATGTGCACCGAGTGCGGGAGACCGAGATATTCATTGGCCTCGATGAGTCCCTTGACGATCTCTGCAGGGGTGATGTCGAAGTATGGAACCGGATCATTGACAGAGAGACAGTTCAGTCCCCAGGCCCAGGCTTCCGTGCCGCCGGGATTGACGACTTTTACTGCATAGCCTTTGGTAACGCGGAGCAGCCATGCGATATAGGCTGCGGTGTTCTCGATCTCGTGGTTTTTGAGATACTCTAAGACAAACCAGTTGTTGCCAAAGACCGGGAATGCACCCTCGTCGATAATCGGGGTGTCGCGGATCTCTTCGTGCACGTGCTTGGCGAACATGGGCGGCATGGCTGCTTCCATAGCGGTCGTGTATCCCATCTTGGCATACTCGTACCCGGTCTTGAAGGTGGTTGGGATCGATGCCCCGCCGCCCATCCGCTCCATGCCTCTTGTCGGAGTGCAGCTGAAGAGCTTGTCTTCTGGCCGGTAGATCCTGCCAAGGTTCACTTTCGGGCCTGCAATGTGAGCGTGGATCTCGACTGCGCCGGCCATGACTGTCATACCCTTTGCATCGATGACCTTTGCAGCAGAGGATACCTTGTCAGCAATCTTGCCATCTTTTATAGCGATATCTTTCTTGTCGCCTTTTATACCCTGAACCGGGTCAAAGACACTTCCGTTCTTTATGATATATTCTGACATGATTATGCTGCCCCCTTCAGTTTCTTTAACCGGTCACGGACCATGACGAGGAACTGCTCATCGGTGAGCATGCCCGCCGGTGGTTCAACAACCTTACGGCAGTCGATTGGCACGTTGTCCATGCGATAGCAGTTGCCACCGGTCTCGACACCGTTGAATGCAACGGGGACATGCAGCTTTGAGACACCGCTTGTCGGGGTGAGGTGCGGGTCTATGCAGACTGATGGAACATTTGCTATGTGCTTGACTGCACTGATAGGGAAATGTGCTCCCGGGTCGCTTCCGATGGTGAACATTGCATCTACTTCGCCACGATTCAGCAGGTCGATCGAGCTGGTGTCGCCGGGGTTGTAGCGTGCAAATCCTCGTGTGAGGTCGACAGAATAGGGGAACCCGAACTGCCAGGCAAACACTTCTCCGGAGCCGGTCACATTGTAGTGGCCCCGCATCGGCATGATCGAGAACTTCGTGTACTCGTTTAAGTCCTTTGTTACTGCAATGGCTTCATCGATGTTGTGGTTCTTTCCAATCGACTGGGTGACACCCATACCGAAGAAGATGATACCGAAACGGCCACTCTTCATCATGTCAGCAGCTTCCCTTATCTTCTCTTTTGGGATACCTGCAACAACATCAGGGAGCCACTCGCCCTTGAACGCAACACGGAGTGCGTTTAAGAGTTCGTAGTCCTTGCCCTGCTCAATCTGCAGGTGGACGTCTGCCATCTTTGCAGTGTCGGTGACACGGGGATCAATGACGATAAGCTTGCGGCTCATCTGTCCCTTGCCGGTAAAGAACCCGCGGGGGAAGATCGAGTACCGGGACATGTGCCGGGGGTGGGCGTGGGCCGGGTTGCATCCCCAGAAAATGACCCTGTCTGCACGGTTCTTGACTTCACCAAGTGTACAGGTCGGGAGACCGATATCCTGCACGGCGATTAAGGTGGTGCCGTGGCAGACGGCTGCGGTATTGTCACAGCAGGCCTTGCTAATCTCGGCAATCTCATTGCCAACACTCTGCGCCTCGCAGTTGGTGGAGCTCCAGCCGTACATGAGGGGTTTTTTTGCCTTTGCAAGCATCTGGGCAGTGTAGTCTGCAGCCTCATCATAGCTGATCTCTTTCCATGTGCCATCGGCCTGGCGAAGCCGGGGACGGGTGACACGATCCTTTGACTGGGAGTGCAGGAACTTTTCAGACCCGATTACACAGGCATTAAAGACTTCTAAAAGTTGTTTGCCGTCATCGGATACAACCACTTCAAGGTCATCGCAGAGGGTCCCGCAGAAGGGGCAGATAACATCAGTGATGTTCTTTGTCATCCTACATTCACCCCGCATTGTTTCTGCACCAGTTCGATGCCGAGGAGGATGGGCTCGTTGATTGCCACCTCAATCTTAACCGGGGTTCCCTTGAATGTGGGCATACCGGTTGAGTAAGTGTTGGGGTCGACAATGGAGTTTGCCCATGGTCCCATGGGGATAAAGGCAACGCCCGGGTGAGGGCCCTGCGTGGCTTCAATCGCCTTGACAATTACGCTGCCATGGTCGCTGGTGACCTTGACATTGGTGTTCTTCCATGCGCCGAGTTTCTTTAAGTCCTCGTTGTCCATCTCAATGATTCCACAGGCGGTGCGGTACGCGGGCTTTTCCTTGCCGCCTTCGATTGCAACGCCCTGCTGGATGGTCCTTCCGGAGATCAGGTTCACGGTAATGTTCTTTGTCATGGTACTCCTCACATCAGGCCTGGATAAGAGCGCTTGTATCTCCTCTTCCAGAGAGACGGATCACATCGTAGGGGCAGGCATTGACACAGACCCCGCAGCCGGCACAGAGTTCAGCCTTGACATCAAGGTGAACGGACTTGCCGTTCCTGACCGCGTATATTTTCTCCTTGCTAGCCGGTTCCACGGTATGTAGCTCGAGAGCATCAACCGGACATGCAATGACGCAGTTGCCACAACCGGTGCATTGCTCCATGTTAATATGTACAGAAAACGCCATGCGTATCACACACTTGTCGTCGTAATTTCTATAGTTGTTCAGCAAGTTAGTTAAAGTTTTCTAAATTAACAAAAGGTTAATCGCATATAATTAATACTCAACTTTTTTTGAGACACTAATGATTAACTTTTTCCATTTTCAAGAGATAAAACGGTGGAAACGAAAGGAAATCAGATACCGGGTCCCACTCAGGTTATGGGGATTTGCGGGACACGGGTGCTTCATATAAAAAAAGTCAACTATAAATAATTTATATGTCCACGTTATCAGAGAAAATATATGAACTTCAATGAATTGACTGATTGACATGTCTGCTCGTTCTTACACTTGTACGTTCGAATGTGCTCAGGGTTTAGATCATCTATGAGGATCCTTACGTGCATTATCATTGCACCGCAATTGGGCTTACCGGCCCGGCCGCTGCCGCCCGGTCTCGGCTGTTTCGTACCCCCCCAGCCGGATGAGGATATCCCGGAACGCAGGTGAGCGGATAGTCTTAATGAGGGCCGCAAGGCGCGGGTCGTCTGCATGTTCCTTCCTGAAGGCCAGCTCGTACCGCTCCTGTGCCACCGGCACGAACGGGAGCCCAAGGGCTTTTGCAGCGCTGTAAACGCACATGCCCGCATCCGCCTCCCCGCTCTTGACTGCAAGGGCGACTGCGATATGGGTAGTCATCTCCCGCTCGTAGCCAGGGATTGTTGCAGGATCGATTCCCGCACTCTTCAGCTCGTAATCGAGGAGCATCCGGGTGCCAGAGCCCCTCTGCCGGTTGATGAACTGGTGGCCGGCAAGATCCTTAAACGCAAGACCGTCCCGCGAAACAATCCCCTGCTGGCGTTCTGCTATGCAGCAGAGGTTTACGTCAGTTCCGGGCAGGTATTTCTCCAGGTACGCGGTGTTGTAACTTCCGTCTTCTGCGAGAAGGTGAGTTGGCGCCGCATGACAATCATCTTTTTTTAAGGCAAGAATCCCGCCCATGCTGCCCGCATGTGTAGAGAGGAGAGTAATACCCTGCGGGCGGATGAGGTCTGCAAGGTAATCGATGACCGGATCGTGGCTGCCGGTGATGAGTAGCGCATTGGCCGCTTCGGATGCAGGCACCATCAGCCGGGCATCTACTTCCCCGCCTGCGTCGAATCCCTCCGATGCCCGTGGAACCTGTATGTACGCATTCGCCCGTACGCCGCTCATCTGGACACCGGCTCCCTTGGACTGCGGCGAGATCACCCAGCGGTTGCCCACCTGCCCGATCGTGCAGAGTACAAACTCGTCGGAGCCGATCTCCTTTGCAATCGCTGTTGTAAGCTGTGCCCGAATACTTTCGGGTTCTGTAACGGAAAGACCGTAGTTCCGTAGGAGCGGGAGAACGATCTCCCGTATGACTGTGAGGGCCGAGAGCGGATAACCCGGCAGGCCGATGACCGGTTTTTTGTCGATCCTGCCGATTATGACGGGTTTTCCGGGCTTGATTGCCACCCCATGGACGAGCACTTCGCCCAGTTCCGCAATCACGTCTGCAGTGTAGTCCTTTGTTCCCGCAGAAGAGCCTGCCGAGACAATCACGATATCATTTTCCTTGCTGGCTATTGCAATCGCGTTACGGATCATCTCCGGCTTGTCCTCAACAAACGGGTACCGGGTGCATGTGGCCCCTGCCTCGTTTAGCATGGCCTTTGCCATAACGGTGTTGCTCTCCACTACCTGCCCGGGAGCCGGCCGTGTTCCAGCGGAAACCAGTTCGCTTCCAGTGGGAACGAGCCCCACCCGGACCGTTATGATTTCAGGGTGGGTGATGCCATAGGTGGCAAGCGCCCCGATCTCGTGCGCCCGGATCCGGTGGCGAGACGGCATCACCATCTCGGACTCGGCTAAGTCTTCTCCGGCCGGGCGGACGTGCTGCCAGGGTGCGGCTGATTTACGAATCGTATAAAGACCGTCTGCTTCCCAGACATCTTCGATCATGATGACCGCATCGTATTCAGGAGGCACCACGTTACCGGTGTTCACCCGCGCTGCCACTCGGATTGAGACGGGTTGTTGATCGGAGGCTCCTTTCGTGTCCCTGCTCCGGACCGCGATGCCGTCCATGGCCGCAAGGTGGATCTCCGGTACCGAGTACCGGGCGAAGATGGGACTGTTCGTGATCCTCCCAACTGCTTCTTCCAGCGGAACCTGCACGATTGAGGGTATACAGGGAAACTCACGGACTAGGAGGGAATGGGCATCGTCAAGGGAGATTACGGAGAGGTAACGCTTTACCATAAGATCACCTCAACTACACTACCTTGCTCAAGTCCTTCGGCTCCTGCCGGGATGCGGATGAGACCGTTGCTCCGGATGAGGGTGTTGAGGAGCCCTGATTTACCAAAGAGCGGTGTTGCAACTCCGTTTTCCAAGCTGACGCGGACGTATTCTTCCCTGCCGCGCTGGGAGGGGATGTTGACGGCAATGGTCGCCCTCTCCGTTCGCTGGATGGGCCGGAGGACGCCGAGCATCCGGTCAATGAGCGGACGGACGATTGCGATGAGCACGACAAACGCAGATGCCGGGTGGCCCGGGAGACCAAAGACCGGTTTTCCACGGATCCTGCCGATGATAGTCGGCTTGCCCGGTGCAATCGCAATCCCGTGGACGAGCACTTCGCCCATCGCTGCTATTACCGCTGCAGTCATGTCCCGGTCATCCTTGGAACTTCCTCCGGAGAGGAGGACTATGTCACATTCCGGCAAAGCATGGGCAATGACCGCTTCAAAGGCTTCCCGCTCATCGGCAATGATCCCGTAGAGCCTGGGGATGCAACCGCATTCCGTAAGATAAGCAGCAAGCATGGAGGCGTTTGCGTCCCTCACCTGACCAGGTCCGGGAACCGTGGTCACAGGCACCAGTTCATTACCGGTCGAGATGATCCCGACTATCGGTTTTTTTGCTACCGGAACCGTAGCACAGCCGCATGCGGCCAGTACCCCGGCATCCTGTGGGGTAATTTGACGGCCTGCAAAAAAAACAGTCTCACCCTTCTTGAAATCCTCATCCCGCATGAGGACGTTCTCACCATGGGAGACAGCTTTTTTCACAAGCACCGTATCGCTCGCATCTTCGGTGTATTCTACCATCACAACCGCATCAGCTCCCGCAGGCAGAACCCCTCCGGTTGGAATATAGGCACACGAGCCCGGCCCGACAGCGGCCTTTACATCCTGCCGGCCCATGGAGATCCTCATGGTGCAGTGGAGGAGGGCCGGTATTGCATCGCCGGCTCCTGCGGTATCTGCAGCACGAACCGCATACCCGTCCACAACAGAGCGGTCGAACCCGGGAATATCCGTGTCGGCAGTTACATCAGCAGCAAGGATGCGGCCGGCAGCTGATTCCACTGGAACAGTTTCCATAGCCGGTTCAGGTGAGATCCGGATGACTGTGGCTACAGCTTCTGCTACCGGAATAACGTTTAAGAACCTGCTCATTTGAAGCAGCCCAGCTGGCAGGAGCGGATCTTGATCCGGTTTTTCGTGCAGTATTCACCGACCGCACTCCGGGAGACTTTTGCTTTCTCTGCAATGGCAAATGCCTGCGGGCAGGTGATCATCTCGGTAATTTCTGCTTCCTGTAATGCTTTTTTTATCTTGTCGTCAGTCATGGTAATCTATATTCTGTTTACTTCTTTATTGGGTATACCTGTTGTGGAATGTTCCTGCCCCCCCTCTTCCGGTTGGACTGTACACGTGCCGGCAACCGGCTGCTGCCTGCTGGCGGTCTTTAAAAAAGCAAAGTCTTAAAAAATAGTCCGATGAATTAATCATTACTCCGATATTCTTTCCCGCTGCAACCTCGATTCTCCTCTGTGATTGCCCGTATGCGGGCATGAACGTGGATTCGCACGGATCTCCCGGAGGTACGGAAGATCACACACAAGACAATGATGCAGCAGGACTATAGAAAGGACCAAAAGACCCATGAACGCACATTTTTTCCTTCTCTCAAGTCCCGTGCCAGTCGAGCGCCTCTCATGGATCGAGGAGTGCCTCAAGTTCTTTTTTGTCCAGCTTTACCCGGAAACCCTGATGCACCGGAAAACAGCAGAGATTCCCCTCTTTTCTTTCTTCCTGACCGGTGATGCCCTCTACAGTCTTGAGGATCCAGAAACGCTGCAGGTCTGGAACATCATCCTCTCCTTTACATCGGTCCGGATCGTCTGCGACCGGCAGGAACTCGATCTGCGGGGAATCGGGATCGGGCCGCTCCGTATGAAATACCCGGACCAGGTGATCGATACCAACAGCTATGGTGCTGATGGCAAGCCCTCGTTCTGGAAGGATCTCGCTATGGCTGCCCGTCAGAGCAAGCCGCCACTGCCTGGCACTGCCGGCTGGTTGCAGACCGGATCGCCTTACATGCACCGCTCCGCATGGCACGGCATTAGTTTTCTTACAGCTGCCCTTGAGGAACGACTCTCGGCAGAACTCTACGCGTACCTCGACGGGGTTCACATGGGCCACCTCGGCCAGCGCCCTACCGATGCCGAGAATATCAGCGAGGGTCTTATTGCTTTAAATGAGCAGGCAACAACTGCCGGGCTCGACTTCCTCGCCCTTGCCTGCGGCCGCTGTGCCACGGCCCGGGGCTACAGCACATGGGATGACGGGCAGGGTGCGGTGATCTCGACTTGCACCATCAAGCCGTTTAAGATCCGTGACCTCAGCCAGATGATTGACCGGTTTATGCACCCGCACACCATCCTCTCTTCAGATTCCGGTGCACTCCATCTCATGAAACCGAGCGCTGCCATCTCATTTGACCGGGCGGAAAATACCAGCAAAGTACCCCCGGTTACGATCCTCATCACAAAGCATCCCTATAGTACAGAGATTGTCTTTGGCGCAGTTTCGCTTGCAGTAGCTTGTGCCCATGCGGGCATCCTCACAAGGGTGATCTTTTTAGAGAACGGGATCTATGCCGTAACCGGGAACCACCGGGCATTGCCCGGTTCAGCGGTTTATAACATACAGGATGTGATCAACACTGTGGCCGGTAAGGAGAACCTCCACTTCTTCGCGTTTTCCCCTTCCTTCCAGAAGCGGGGGATTACAAAAGAAAAATCCCTCAATGCCGTGCTGGACATCGGGTACCCGGGTCTTGGGAAGATCTTCTTCTATCCTCCCGGTAACGTGCAGGCAGAGCACCAGCGGGTGCTGGTGTTTTAAACGGACCCTGAGTGATGCGGATGTTGCGAAGAATGATCTCATCCTGAGCCAGTCCCGGTACTTTGAGCCAAATGGCAAAGATGAGACACTTCCAATGCGGTTGTGCTGCTGCGGGAAGCTGATGAGCGGTTGAAGAAGGTGCTGGTGGGGCTGGGGCTTGAAGTATAATTCAATAAACAGGTAAATAGCCAGACCCCGAATAATAAAAGAATAACAAAGAGCATGACCTCATGTCGCCTTCTACCGATAAGAAACGTATCTACAACCCGGTGACCCACAAATATTACGAGTTGAGGGAAAGGACGAGTAAGGGTGGGATAGCCGGTCAGATCACGGGCTTGTGGAGCCCGAAAAAGAAAAAAACCTCGTGATCTTCCGTGGGCGTTTGTATCAGTAAAACAATCTGGTTTATTGATACGAACATTCTGGCACCCTGGATTTTAGAGAAAGGAAATATTCTCGATCTGATCTGTTCGCATTACGGGCTGTCTGCTGAATTCAAGGAGGTGTATGCAAACCGCTACGTTGCACCGGATGCACCCGAAGCATCCTGCATCACCGGAAGATACTTTAATCCTGTCAGGAAGATACTGTTCAATTACTAAAAGCGAAGTGCCCGCATGAAACAAACACGAATGCGCTATACGGTTCTGATGGACAAGAATGAGAGCGGAGGCTACACTGTGACAGTTCCCTCTCTGCCCGGCTGCATCTCGCAGGGTGACAACTGGGACGAGGCACTCAAAAATATCGAAGAAGCGATCGCCGGGTATATCGAAACCCTGAAGATCCTCAAAAAGCCAGTACCGGTTGAAGTGGAAGTGACTCTTAAGAACCCGGTTGTTGCATGAAACTCCCCCGGGTGACCGGAGACAAGGTACTCAGGGCTCTTCACCATGCAGGATTTACTCTCGTCCATACGAAGGGGAGCCACCATTTTCTCTATCACGCAGAGAAAGATTGCATTGTCACGGTGCCCGTCCATTCTGGTGTGACTATCGCTCCAAAAACGCTGAAGTCCATTCTATCCCAGGCACAGATCACGGTCGAAGAATTTGTCGCCCTGCTGTAAGAACCGGAGGAAAAATCCAGCAAAGATCACCAAATAAGAAAGCCTGCGGGAAGAAGAAGCACGGGAAAACTGCGTTATGCATTCAGACCGGAATAGGTATGCCGGTCGCTTCCAGCTTCTCTTCAATCTCCTTAATTGTTTCCAGTTTCGCTTTTGTGGACGGACCGGTTGGTACCGCTTTACAACCCGATGCCGATGACGTGGACTCCGTAAACGTCCCAATATGCCGGGCGATCTGGATCGTATCTTCCTTGTCAAACCCGATGAGCGGACGATAGATCGGGATCTCTGCGGCATCGGTGAGCACGACAAGATTATCGAGCGTCTGGCTTGCCACCTGCCCGATGGATTCACCGGTCACGATCCCTTTTGCCCCCACCCGGTTTGCATAGGCTGTTGCCACACGGTACATACGGCGCTTGCAGAAGATACAGGTGTATTTCTCAAGATGCAGGCTTACGAGCTCTGCTTTTGCGTTGGCAAGATACGAGTCGGAGATAACAGTAAGTTCGATTCCGGGCTGGTACTGGGCCAGCTGCTCAACAACCCGCCGGGCCCGGGCGATCGTGGTCTCGTCAAGAAATGTGTCGAGCGCAACAAAGAGCGGAATGATCCGGCACCCACGCTTCATCATCATCCACGCAGCAACAGGTGAATCGATACCCCCAGACACAAGAGCGACGAGCGTGCCTTCGACCCCGAGCGGGAGTCCTCCTACGGCTTTTGTCACATTATCATAAAGATAGACCTCCTTCTCCCGGATCTCGATGTGGATCTCTTTGTCCGGGTTTGCGAGGTTCACTTTCAGATGTGGGAATTCCTGCCTGAGCAGGTTGCCGTACTCGATCGCTTTGTCGTTCGAGCTGAAGGCATGGGTGCCCACCCGCTTCATTTTGATCGCAAATGTCTTTGCTTTCTCTATCCCATGTCGGCGACAGTAATCAGGAAGACTTGCCTCAATCTCTTCTAATTTTATGTGTTCCACTTCAGAAAACGAAAAAATCCCAAATACCTTTTTCAGCAGATCGGGTTTCACATCGCCATCAAGCCAGATCCGTCCCCGCTCGTTCCGTACATGGATACCCGGCATCACTTCGAGGATGTTTGCGATGAGCACATTCTCCCACTGCCTTCGGACAGGATCAGATTTTAAAAATATTTCAGAATAACGGACAAGCCATTGTTTTTTCATGAAGTTATTTCACCGGTTATTTTTTCTTTCTCGCGGTTTTTCGGACGCGATCTGCTTCGTCTGAATCTTCTATCCGCAGGAGATAGGTCCCGTGGCAGGGTTTGGTATAAGGAAATACGATCTTTCCCCCATCAAGCCCGAGTGCGATCGGTGGGAGACCGATGATATACTCATCGAAGAGCTTGTAGCCGGGATCGACATACCAGATTTCTGAAAAATTCTTCTCTACGTACTCCCGGCATTCCTTAAAGGAAGCTCCCAGCGGGAGGAGCATCTCGTACTTCAGGTTCTCGATACAGCCCATCCGAACACCTCGTTGACCTTTGCCTTCAGTTGCATAGGATTGTGCACTGCCTTTTCCACGATCTTTTCGCACGGGAAATCAATCGATTCCGCGAGCGGTTCGGGATCCTTGCCAAAGATGATCACCACAAGCCGGCTCTGCGGCAGGAGGTGACGCATCGTTGCTGCGTATGCAATCGCTGCGTCATTATGGGCACAGACTATGCAAAGATCCGCTGCCCGGCGTTTCTCCACGATCTCTTCGATGGTTTTCTCGAGCACTTTCATATCCCCGATATAGTGCTTCTCCGGATCAGAGACCCTGAGCAGGTTCAGCACCGAAGGGTTGCCAGTGATGAGAAGATCCGATCCATGCATGCGAAGCTGGTGTGCTATGTACAGGGCTATTGCCTGCTGTGCCGGTGCTTCCGGACAACCGAGCAGGAGGAGCGCTTTTTTGGGTATTATCATTGTTTCAGTCATTTTTTCCTCTGGCTACGGAACAGATGTCCGTGCACTCAGCGGATTGCTGGCAGATATGCATGGAGAGGGAACTCACGAGTTCCCTCTCCCGACAAGGATACTGATCGCATCGCTCGTGATAAGACCGATCAGTCGCTGATCGGCATCGACCACCGGCAGGGCCGATATTGAATGCTCCTCCATCTTCTTTGCGGCAGCTTCAATCGGTTCATCCGGTGTTGTTGTGTGCACGTTCTTTGACATGATCTCATCGAGCCAGAGGAAATTTTTCGCAACTGCTTTTGCAATATCCCATGAAGTGACTATGCCGACCAGATGACCGTCACACGAAAGTACCGGCAGGTGATTGACCTCAAGGTTGATCATCCTGCGTGCGGTCACTGCCGTAGTCGCTCCTTCTTCAATCGTCGGGACATTCCGTATCATCACATCGCTGACAGCGGTTCTTGAGAGGAACTGCGCAATCTGATAGTTGACCTGACCTGCTTCTAAGAGGAACCCATCATGCCCGAAGTTGGACTGGATCTCGCTGTACCGGACCTCCCGCTCGTTTGCGGTAAGGGCTGATACGATCTCCTGAGACTGGTACGGGGGATAGAGCCAGTCGGAAGATACCGATATGATAAGGAATCCCGCTTTTGTTTCCGATAACCCTTTTGCAAGAGACCCGTCTTTTGCCAGATCGAAGTAATCGATCGCTTTTGTGATGTAGAGGTACGAGTTTGCATCGAACCGCTGGGTGAACGTGTCTCCCTGGTGATGGAGATAACTCTCCACAGCAAAATCGGTTGAGAAGTCAAACCCGATCCGGTCTTTTGACTGGAGCGAGCGCCCGAACTTTGCGTGCATAGATTCGTCGGAAAGATATGTGATATGGCCAACCATCCGTGCAAGAGCGAGACCCTTGACCGGGCCCGGCGCATCATACGATTTCGTATCGTAATAATTCCCGCCATTCCATTCCGGGTCCGAGAGGATCGCTTTACGTCCCACTTCATTGAATGCGATCTGCTGTGGCGTGGAGTAGCCGGTCGCTGCGATAACGATCGCTTTTTTCATCAGGTCGGGATAGCTGACCGTCCACTGGAGTGCCTGCATGCCGCCCATCGATCCGCCGGCAACCGCGTAGAGCTGCGGGATTGCGAGATGATCGATGAGCAGTTTCTGGGCATTTACCATGTCACTGATAGTGATAACGGGAAATTTTGCACCATAGGGTTTTTCCGTTTCCGGATTGGTAGACGATGGACCGGTCGATCCCTTGCACCCGCCGATCACGTTCGAGCAGATGATGAAATACCGGTCGGTATCAAAAGCCTTGCCCGGACCGACTACCGCATCCCACCAGCCGGGTTTTTCTTCGCCTTCCAAAAATCCCGCGATATGTGCATCGCCCGACAGGGCATGACAGATCAATATGGCGTTGTTGCGATCCCGGTTCAGTTTACCGTATGTCTCGTACGAAACCGTTAGGAAGGGAAGGGTATCCCCGCTTTCCAGTACGAGCGGGGAAGAATGGTGATAATAGTGTGTGGTTACCGTGCCCACAGACCCTTTGATCATCTACATACACCGTCCTTTAAAGCAGAGATCTCTGCGAGAAGGTCATGGATAGTATCAAAGGGTCTTATGGCAACAGGGTTCATTATACCACGGCAAGTGCCTGTTCAAGATCCGCGATGATATCCTCAATGTCCTCGGTTCCAATTGAGAGCCGGACAAGGTCTGGAGTAACTCCGGTCTTCTTCTGTTCTTCCGGGGTCAGCTGCTGGTGGGTCGTGGAGGCCGGGTGGATCACGAGGCTTTTAGAGTCCCCGATATTGGCGAGGTTGCTGAAGAGCTTGAGGCTGTCGATGAACTTCGTGCTTGCTTTCTCTCCACCCTTGACTCCGATCGAGACAATTGGACCGTACCCTCCGGTGAGGTATTTCTGGGCGAGCTTATGGCTCTGGTGTTCCGGGAGCCCGGTGTAGTTTACCCATGCGACCTTCGGGTGGTTCTTTAACGCCTTGGCAACCGCAAGAGCATTTTCCGAGTGGCGGGGCACCCTCAGGTGGAGTGTCTCAAGGCCGATCAAAAAGAGCCAGGCATTGAACGGGCTGAGTACCGCACCGGTATCTCTCATGAGGGAGATGCGAATCTTGAAGATGAAGGCCACGTTGCCGAAGGTTGCAAAGTTACCGAAGGTATCCCAGTACTTGAGACCGTGGTAGCTCGGGTCAGGTTCGGTGAACTCGGGGAATTTGCCATTGTTCCAGGAGAACTTTCCGGAATCAACAATCACGCCACCTATTGAGTTGCCATGACCGCCGATGTATTTGGTGGCGGAGAGGACAACAATATCTGCTCCGTGTTCGATGGGGCGGACAAGTCCGACACCCGTTGTATTGTCAACAACAAGGGGGATTCCCGCGTCGTGGGCGATCTTTGCAATTACCTCAAAGTCGGGGATGTCCAGCTTGGGGTTCCCGATTGTTTCGGCATAAATTGCCTTGGTCTTAGAAGTAATTGCCTTCTTGAACGCTTCGGGTTTTGTTGAGTCGACAAATATTACGTGTCTTCCGAGTTTCGGGAAGGTGTAGTGGAAGAGCTCATACGTGCCACCATAGAGATTGTCTGCGGATACGATCTCGTCACCCGGCTGGGTGATGTTCAAGAGAGCATAGGTGATCGCAGCTTGACCGGAGGCAGTTGCTATTGCACTGTTACCGCCTTCAATGGCTGCAACACGCTTCTCGAACACATCGGTGGTCGGGTTCATGAGACGGGTGTAGATGTTCCCGAGCTCGCGAAGGCCGAACAAATTCGCTGCATGTTCCGCACTCTTAAAGACGTACGAAGAGGTCTGGTATATCGGTACTGCTCTTGACCCGGTAGTCGGGTCGGGCACCTGCCCTGCATGGAGGGTGGTGGTTCCAAGGTGGAATTTCTTTTCTGTCATGGGGGATTCCTCTTTTTATCGATGAATGGATTAAATGATTACTGGGATGGGATCTCTCTCCAAACAATAGAGAGTAGATATTCAGCATCCCAGTCGTTTTCACTGATTTCTTTACTGTTTTTGAATTTCATTTTATCATGATCACTATAGTGATACCGGCAGTTCGTATTTTTCTGCTACCTCGGTGAATGCATCAGCGAGGTACCGGACTTTCTTATCAGAAAGGCCGTAAGTGTTCAGCTTCCAGGTCCGGGTTGCACCGGCAAACTCGCCAACGATCCCGCGGGACGAGAGTTCGTCACTTAAGTAGAACCCACGCCGCTTGTGGGTCTGTGCAATAGTGTCGAAGCTGCCAGTGGTGTCAACCTTTGTGAGCGTGTGCTTGCGCGGGTACTCGGAGAGCACCTTGCTACCTGAAATTTTTAAGAGACGGTCAATGAAGAAGTTCGATCTCTTCACTTCCTCATCCCATTTCAGGGTCCGGGCTTTGACCGAGGGAAAAGATGCCATCATGGACAGCAGCGTCCCGCCCATCAGCGTGCACCCGAGCATCTCAACTTCTTTTATCCCGAACTTCCTTTTTGTAAGGTCACCGACCATCGCAGTTGTCCGGAGGGCTTTGGGTGCCCATTCTTCGGTCATCGCCAGTACTCCGGACGGCGCGACCGAGGCCATACTCTTGTGTCCGGAGCCGACAACAAAGTCAGCCCCGATCTTCTTGCCATCGACCGGCATCACGCCGACCGCATATGCCCCGTTGTAGAGAAGCGGGATATCGTACTGGTGGGATACTTTTGCAATCGCAGCAATATCGTGCTCGTTTGCAAACTGGTAATCATAGTGATCGATCATCACGAGGACCGGGAGTTTCCCATTCTCTGTTTTGACCTCTTCGATCTTCTGGGCCGTGGCTTCCGCGGTAACGAGGTTCTTTTCGTTCAGCGGCACTTCCCGGACAACTCCGCCGGCATTTTCCACAGCGAGGAACTCGGTGTAGTGGGCAAGTGCTGATACAATCACGGAATCGCCTTTGTTGACGAGTGTACTGGCAACCGCCTGAAATCCTCTTCTGGCACCTGGCACAACCCGTGCGATATCCATATTGACAAACTTTGCGAGATCATCATGGAACTCTGCAATGCCCGGCTTTGAGATCTTATCGAGCCGGAACGGTTTCCGGCAGGCGTCACACGTTGAGTACCCGTCCCCGTATGAGATGAGGGCTTTCCTTGCCTCAGTTGTCAATCTCCCCGCAGCCTGGATCGGCTGGATATTGATCGACTCTTCCTCACGGGTGCGGATATCAATAGTTCCGGCAATCTTTGTTACCTTTGGCGCACCGGTCCCTGCTTCGAGATCCGCGACAATGGTTTTGAGATCCGCTATCCGCTGCCGGAACGCGTTATCCTCTTCCGCATCCAGACCGGTTGGTAAGGATTCGCGGAAGATCCCCCGGATCTCTTCTAACGCAAAGAGCGCTTCGAATGTTTTCTGGATTCGTATGGTCATGGTAAATCTCTCATTACACTGAGGATATTCTTAAAACTCTCTTTTAAGCCAGTGCCCGGAATTGAACCGGGGTGTAGCTGATCTGCAATCAACCGCGTAACCACTCCGCCACGCTGGCATGATCTTTCATCACGATTGTGAATTGAATATACTAAATAACAATTGTGAATATTTATAGGTTCGGGCACAGGCAGATTTTTCCTGATCCTGATTTCATTTCGTGAATGGGCGGGTCTTGCATTCCGTATAAACTCCATCTGAAATTTTATTCCTGAATTCCTTGCTAAACGCGCCAGTAATGGTAATGGGGAATTTGTCAGAGAAAAAATGAGAAACTGAGTGTGTTAAAAACCGTATTCTGTTTCCAAAAAAATTTAAAGGTCGCGCTGAGGAGTCAGATCGCAACCGGTGCAGGGAAGGCACATGGTCTGTGCAACTCTTACATTGAGGCCATGACGTTCGAGTGCGGATTTATTGAGCCGTGCTAGAAGAATGAGGCGATAGGAAGACGGGCGTTCCACTATGATCTCCCCTTTCCTTAAGGGGTGCGGCGAGATCGGGCGGAGATTGGGGATAACTCCTTTGCCTGCAAGCGTTTCAATTCCCCGCTGCACACATTCATCGGTCTCTCCAAGACCGATGATGAAATTGGATGAGACCCGGTTCTTCCCAAATACCCTGACTGCGTTTTCCAGTGCCGACAAAATATAATCCAGCGAAAGTCCGGGACAAACCCTGTCAAAAATTGCTCTATCCATAGTCTCAACATTATACTTGATCTCAATAGCTCCGGCAGCGTGCAGATCTTCAGTGGATGATGCAGTCGGATAGATCGAGACCCCGATGGGCAAGTCAAACCGTGCTGAAAGGTACTGTACGACATCAGTCATGTAATGCGCCTCTTTTTCCGGAGATTCCGCAACCCCGCTGGTCAGGGAGATTGCCCGAACATTGCCCCGTGACTCTGCTGCCTCAACAAGTGCGGTAATCTCATCTATTGTCTTCACAGGACCGTTCAGTTTCGGTACCGGGCAGAACTTGCAGTCAAAGATGCAGCGCTCGCTCACCGTAATATAAGCCTGTTCCGGGCAGTGACAGAGAGGTAACTCTAATGTACCGTAAGCAATGATTCGCCCCTCTTTCTGTACCGCAACCCCCTCATTCCAGGGAATCACTTTGAGGGAAGATTCCGGTTTTATGGAAAGCCGGACACGATGGCTGCCAGATCGGATAAAGAACGAACTACCTCCTGCACCGGGTCCTGCGGTCGCGGTTGTTTTGAAATCGGCGGGCAAGAGGCGGGGATCGATATCCGCAATACCGATATTGATGAGGAGAGCTTTTGTTTCAGCAGTCAGGCCCCGGGTCATTTTCACATCCATCATGGATTATGAGAGGAATCATTAGTGTTTTTTTATTGATACGGAATTTTAAGCCAATGCCCGGATTCGAACCGGGTTGTAGCTGATCTGCAATCAGCCGCGTAGC
>SESA01000617.1_pt1 | contig 21996 bp, 24 predicted proteins | sample 3171451 | NCBI WGS metagenome assembly SESA01 (sample SAMN06051862, study PRJNA518727) | freshwater metagenome | biome: subpolar coniferous forest; feature: holomictic lake; material: water; isolation source: holomictic Lake 227, 8 m depth | place: Canada: near Kenora, Ontario | collected...
GGGTTCAGTGAGGTGTTCCGCCCCATCATGTAACCCACAAGGCCGGAGGCCAAAACGGGCCCCAGGCCATAGCCTCCCGATTGCTGTCCCGGCGGGCCCATGACGGTTTCGAGATTCTCCGCCGGGATCGTCTCCCGCAGGCCGTTCATCCGGTTGATAACGACGCCTGTGGTCCGGCTGGGATATTCGTTGACGATCCGGAAACTGTCGGGGGCGACTTCCGCCACCTCCGTCATGACTCCCGCCGGTTTGTCGGCCATGTCGTTTTCAATTTCCCATTCTGCGTGAGTTCCGGGATTCTTGAGGGCCTTGGGTTCCGGGCCCGAATCGCAACCGGTCAGGAGTGTCTGGGCGAGGAAGAAAACGCCGCCCACCAGGATTTTTTTGCTGACCTTTTGTTTCTCCATGGCTGACCTCTCAGATCAGACGGCTGATAATCAGGGCGAGGGTGATGGTGATTCCCTGAACGAGAATGGCGGCGGCCGTGTTCGACTGTTTGATTTCATCGGTGATCCGGATCTTGGCAAGAAAGACGAAACCGGCCAGCCGCTGAAAGATGAAAAGCCCGATGATGCCCGTCAGGGCGCTGGCGATAAAATAACCCAAACTCTCCGCCCAGCCGGTGAAGCTGCCGGCAATCGTCGCTCTAAGGATCAGGCTGTAGGAAACAAGGAGCCCGGCGACGGTAACCCCGGCGCTTATGTTCCGCTCCTTGAGGCAGGCGGATACATTGAAATGGTAAACCTTTTGGTTGATTTTCACGGCGATGACGAGAAAGGATTGCCCGAGCAGAAAAAAGATCACCGCCGACAGGAGGGGCCCTTCTTCGCCGGCGAAGGCGCCGCTCAGGAGAATCCCCGTGGCCAGGAAACTTCCCGCCTCGACCAGACCCGTAGGGACATTGCCCTCCTTGATCAGATCATTATTGCTGACGCCCGGGACGAGGAGATAGTCGTTGATGTAATGGGCGAAGAAAAAGAGCAGGATAGCGATGCCGCCGTCGAGGATGTAGGTTGTCATGTCGAGCTTGGACAGCCCCCCGCCCATGACCCCCGTCATTGCTACGCCCAGACCCAGAAACAGACCGAAACGCCGCAGGGCGACGGCGATATTTCCTTCCTGTTGAATGGCCAGATCGTCGTCGAAACGGGTGAGCCTATCGGCGATCATCTTGGCGATGAACAGGAAGACCATGGTAAGAATAACATATACGAATACAAGCAGATAGACGTTGTTCATGGCGGCGTTCCCTCCTTCACCGGTCGTGCTCCGAAAAGGGAGCGGCCGATCCTGATGATGGTCGCTCCCTCCTCAACGGCAATCTCGAAATCCCCCGACATGCCCATGGAAAGTTCCCCCATGGTCACGCCGGGAATGCCCGCGTCCCCAATCCGATCCCGCAAAGATCTCAGGGCGGCGAAGCAGGGACGCGCCTCTTCGGGATCATCAAACCATGGCGCCATGGTCATGAGCCCCTGAATGGAAAGGTGTTCGAGATGGGAGACTTCCTTTACCAGGCCTGGCGCCTCCTTCCCGTCGATACCTCTCTTCGTCGCCTCCCCGCTGATATTCACCTCAATGAGGATCTTGATCAGCCGGTCTTCTTTGGCCGCCCGCCGGTTAAGTTCCAGGGCTACGTCCATCCGGTCCACCGAATGAATCATGTCGAAAAGCTTGACGGCGTATTTAGCCTTGTTGGTCTGCAGATGACCGATGAGATGCCATTCCAGGGGCCGGCCCATGAGTTCGACCTTCCGTTTCGCCTCCTGGACGTAATTCTCCCCGATGATGTCCACGCCGGCGGCGATGGCGGCAAGGATCCGCTGGTCGTCCACGGTCTTGGTGACCGCCATGAGACGCACATTGGCGGCCCGGCGGCCCGTTCGGGCGGTGGCAGCGGCGATCCGCTGCCGGATATCCTCCACGTTTTGTCTGATGGTATGCTCTTTCATAAATCGAACCTCAGGGCGCCCGCCTTTTTCAACGCATCCACGACCTCACAGAGGGGCAGTCCCATGACATTGGTGTATGATCCTTGAATCTCCTTGATGAAAAAGGCCCCCAGCCCTTGAACGGCGTAGGCCCCGGCCTTGTCGTAGGGCTCCGGGGACTGTATATACCACAATTTTTCATCTTCCGAAATGTTCCTGAAGGTGACGGCGGCCCGGACCTCTTCTTTGATCGCAACATGTTCGGACAGGCGCAAAAGGGCAAAGCCCGTAAAGACCTCATGGGTCCGGCCGCTGAGTTTTTCCAGCATTCGCCGGGCTGCGGCTGGATCGGCCGGCTTGCCCAGGACCTCACCGTCGATGACCACAATGGTATCGGCCCCCAGGATCCATGCTTGGGGATAAATCTGGGCGATAGTGTAGGCCTTGTTTTCCGCCAGTCTGAGGACATGTTCTGCGGGTTTTTCGTTTATAAAAAATGTCTCGTCCGCCCGGCTGGGGATAACCTGGAAATCAAGCCCCAAGAGGCGCAGCAGCTCCTCCCGGCGGGGAGAGGCGGAGGCAAGAATCAGGGGATGGCTAAGAATAAGACCCATATCGTTTTTCCTTTCATGGATAGGCGATTATGTAACAGCTTCTTTGCCTCTTGACAAATTGAAAATATGAGGTGAAGTGGATAAGCGGAAGTAATTAAAAAAAGGAGTTTGAAAAATAATTATGAAGGCTTTTATCCTTGCCATATGCTTGGCCGTCTTGTTAGGGAGCGGCCAGTTTGCCTGGGCCGATACCAAGTCGGTTCAATTAAGCGTTCCCGGTTGCAACTCCTGAGGGGATCGGGCCAGGATGGGGTCCATCCTGAGAAGTACGGACGGTGTGACTAAGTTCGAGATGCCCAGGGAAGGGGTTGTCGTAATCACTTTTGATGACGGTAAAACCACGACGGCAAAAATCGTCAAGGCCCTCGAAAAGGGACGTTTTACGGTCAACGGGAAACCGGTTTACGTCAAGCCGGACGCGTCTTTACAGCAGCAGGGTGCTTCGCCAGGGAAAAATACGCCGTCGCCCCAGGAGTTGCCTCTTTACAGCACTTCCCCCGATTCTGCCGATGCGCCTTCACGGCAGGGCTCTTCCACCGGGAAAATAGAGTTTAGGTAATATTTACAGATTCGCAAAAAATCCCCACCACCTTCACCCTGGCGCAATCCGGGGTCCAGAACATCTTAAAAACAATGGATTACCCCGGATCACGAACTGCGGGGCAGGCTTATCAATCCCGGAATGACAAAAACGGCAAATTTCTACTTTTTGCGAACATTTCAAGATTAAGGAGTTACAGATATTCCTCCCTCTTTCTTTTTTCCAGCACCTCAACGATCTTTTTCACCTCCTGGGATGATCCCCGTTATACAGATCAGCAGGGCGTCGTCCGTTTCCACTCTGTGTTGGTTTCTCTTCCTTATTAGCACCAAATGAAATTTTTTGCATAGCCGAAATGGGAACATGTAGTTGGCAGTATTGGCCATGTTGACTTTTCCTGAAGCGGTATTGTATAGAAACCAAAAAAAAGAATCGAGGAGGTAATAAACGATTGACCGAAACACCAAATGTCGCTACGTGGAAGGCCTTCTTCAAAGCGGCGGCTGAATTGGCGTCCCCTCCGGGGCGATAATAATAATGGCGAAGGAAGCTCATGAACCAGTTGATTATTGAATTGAAACAAAAAATTATCGAGACACTGAACCTCCTGGATGTCACTCCTGAGGATATTGACGAAAACGGACAGCTCATCGGTGGTGATCTCGGACTGGATTCCATCGATGTCTTGGAACTGGTCATGATGCTGGAAAAAGATTATGGCGTAGAAATCAACAGCAAAGAACTGGGCATCAAGGTCTTTGCCTCCGTCGCAACGTTAGCGGATCATGTCTACCATCACCGGACAAAGGGCCATATCGGTGGCGGGGATTTGACTGTACCGGAATTCCCGTAACGAGGCATGTCTGGGCAGGTCCTGATTATCGGTTCAGGTATCGGTGGGTTGACTGCCGGCATCCTCCTGGCGCAGCTTCAGCTTCCGGTGACGGTTGTGGAAAGGAACCCACAGCCCGGAGGGCTGATGCGCAGCTACCGCCGATCCGGTATCGATTGCCCCGTGGGCGTCCACTATCTTGGCTCCCTCGACCGGGGACAAGTGCTCCGCCGATTATGGGATGCCCTCGGTGTCACGCCGCTTGTCCCCCTCAAGCGCATGGGCGCTGAAGGTATCATCGACCGCTATATTTTCGATGATTTTGAATTTCATCTCCCTTCCGGCATCGATCCATTTGAAGAAAACCTGAGGCGAACCTTTCCCGAAGAACAGAGCCAGATTACGACGATCATGGCCGATCTGAGGGAAACATCCCGATCGCTGTCAACGTTTGATTTTCTCCTTTCCCCGACCCTGTCCGACCTTTCCCCGGAACGCTTTGAATCCATGGGAGAGTGCCTTTCTCGCCTGGGTTGTTCCAGCCGGCTGACTGCCGTACTGGGTGTTCCGGCTGAGTTGATCGGGATTCCTCTGCGGGAATGCCCAGTTTATTATTATTACATGACCCTGGCCTCTTATCTCCTATCTTCCTGGCGTTTGGTAGGCAGCGGCACGGACATGGCCGATGCTTTCGTGTCACAATTCCAGTCGTTGGGTGGAAATGTCGTGGCCGGGGACGGGGTTGCGGCGATTCAAGTGGAAGCGGGTCATGTGAAGGGCGCAGTTTTAAGCTCCGGACGAATCATCCCGGCGGATATCGTCATTGCTGCCGTTCATCCGGGGACGGTCTTACCCCTGCTCCCCCGTGAGATGGTCCGTCCTTCCTATCGTGAACGGGTGGCCCAACTGGAAAACACCAAAGGGCTCCTAGGCGTGAATGCCGCTGTTGCCACCGATTTGCACCGGGCGCTGCCTTACAATGTTTACCGCCTCTACACCGAGGCGGACGGTTCTCTTACCCGGGGGATTTTCCACCAACTGCGCGAAAGTGGGCAACCGGGAATGAATCTTCTGTCCATGATTACCACAAGTAGTATCGAGGAATGGCGACCTTGGGAAAAAACGGCGTCGGGGAGGCGCGGCGAAGACTACAAGGCGGTCAAGGAGGAACGGGCACGGGTGCTGATCGACGAGGCAGCGGAGTTATTCGGCCTTCGGGAGATGAATCTCCTGGATGTTTATTCGCCCCTCACCATCCGGGATTGTGTAAACAGTCCCGGCGGATCGGCGTACGGGATCATGCGCACTACGAAACAACTTATGAAGGCGGCATCCTTGAATCGTGCGCCCGTCAAAGGGCTGTTTCTCGCCGGCCAGAATAGGATGGCTTCGGGGATTATGGGGACCATGCTGGGGTCTTTTCAGGCCGTCCGGCAGATGATCGGCCATGAAAAATTCATCCGGGAAGTGGCGGAGAGGCTGATATGAAAATACTGCTCGTCTCGACCAACACCATGAGGGAACCATACCCGACGTACCCCATCGGCCTCGACTATGTCCTGAATGCCATCTCGCCGCCCCATCGTGTCCAGTGTGTCGATATGAACGAACTGAAGACTGCTGCCGCACTTGCCGACGTTCTTTCCGGCTTCCGTCCCGATATTGTCGGAGTATCCATCCGTAATATAGATAATGTCGATGGGGTTTGCACGCAATCGTTTATTGGGGAGGTTGCCGGCTTGATCGAGGTGATCAGACATAATTCGGAAGGCGTCATTGTCCTGGGGGGGAGCGGGTTCACGATCCTGCCCGGGGAATTCATGACCGAACTCGACGCCGATTTTGGCGTGATCGGCGAAGGGGAGCGGCTGCCCCTTCTTCTCGATGCCCTGGAAAGGGGAGAATCGGGCGTCGATCTCCCCGGCATCGTGGCCGGGAAGGGTACTGCCGGATACCCGGAACCCATCTCCGTCCCCTTCGGACGCGGCATTTTTCCTCATCATTCCTATACTTCTTATTACCTGAAAAGGGGGGGCATGCTCAATTTGCAGACCAAGCGCGGCTGCCCCTTCGGCTGCATCTATTGTACTTACCCCCATATTGAGGGCAGGCGGTTCCGCTTCACGCCATCTTCGGAAGTAGGCCAGATGGCCCGGATGCTACAGGATGGGGGGGCCAAATACCTGTACATCACGGATTCGACGTTCAACGGCAGCTACGAACATAGCCGGGAAGTAGCCCAGGCCTTTCAGAAGGCCGGCGTTTCCATTCCCTGGGGAGGGTTTTTTACCCCGACATGCCCGCCGCCGGACTACTACCGGGTCCTGGCCGATGCAGGGCTCAGGCATGTGGAATTCGGCACCGAGGCCCTCTCTGATCTGGTGCTTGATCTTTATCATAAGCCTTTTGTTAAGGAGGAGGTCTTCTTAGCCCACCGGTCGGCCCTGGACGCCGGCCTCCATGTCGCCCATTACCTCATGTTAGGGGGCCCCGGGGAGGATGAAGATACCATCCGAGAAACCATAACAAATTCCAATCAATTGGAGAAAACAGTTTTTTTCGTCTATAATGGGGTGAGAATTTACCCGCACACGGCCCTGCATGAGCGGGCCGTTCGGGAGGGCCAGCTTGATTCTGCGGCGAATCTCCTGTATCCGGCCTTTTACTGGTCCCCGGCCCTGAGCCGGGCGCGCGGGATGGTGTTGATAAACGAACTGGTCGCCGGACGCCCGAATTGGGTGGTCGGTGGCGGTCAGGCCGGGATGTTCAAGGCGCTGTCGCGGCTACATGCCAGAGGACAGGTGGGTCCCCTGTGGGAGCATCTGATACGATGAAAGAAGACCGCGGGAAGATTGACACTATCCCGCCGGCCGTGACCGCCGGTCTTGCGGCGATGCTCCTCGCCCTGGTCCTGGCCGTCGTGCGTATCGAATGGGCCACTGTGCCCTTATTCATCTTTGTGGTCCTCTGTGTGGCTGCGGCGTTTCATCCGGAATATGGTTTTATTCTGCCGGTCGTCAGCCGGGGGCGAACGGGAAAATCGGCCGTGGCCCTCACCTTCGATGATGGGCCAGATCCGGCGACGACCCCGGTGCTTTTGCAACTGCTGGACAGGCACGGCGTAAGAGGCGCCTTTTTCGTCACCGGAGAAAGGGCCAGCCAATACGGTCATCTTATCTCGGCGATTTTGGCACGAGGTCATGACATAGGAAATCACTCGTACAGCCACGATCCTTTCTTGATGCTGCGCCGAACGGAAAGACTGTTACGGGAGATTGCCTCGACGCAGACCGTGCTCCATCGCTTCGGCATTTCTCCCCTGGCGTTCCGGCCGCCCGTGGGCATTGCGAATTCGAAATTGGCCGATGTTCTGCGCAAAGTGGGGATTTATTGTGTCATTTTTTCCTGCCGGGCCGGGGACTTCGGGAATCGGCGGATCCATGGGCTCGCAGGAAAAATTCTGAAAAAGGTGAAAGCCGATGATATCATCCTCCTTCATGATGTCCGGCCGCGAAACGCCGCCGGCGTCGAAGGATGGCTGCACGAGGTTGATTTAATCATCGTTGGATTGAAAAATAAAGACCTGGAAGTGATCCCTCTGTCCGAACTGGTCGCCAGGCCGGTGATGGTGAAAGTGGATAGGCTGAACGCTGAAGAGTAAAAGATAACGAATAAAGTAGCTGAGAATGATTAAGTTTTCAGTCGCAAGAACTGGTTAACTACAAAACATATTGATATGCCTCTCCGTTGATGATAAAAAAACAACTTTTAATAAATCGTTGATGAGTCATCGCTTTTATGCAAGAGATATGGCACGAATTATCGGTTGCAAGGTCGCCCGCAGGATGCCTTCTGGCGGAGGCACGGGCGAGTGTGTCGTCGCCGTGGTTTTCAGGCCACTTCCCGGAGGCACCGGTTTTGCCGGCCATTGCGATCCTATCCATGGTGCGGGATGCCATTTCCCGTCATGAAGCCGAGCAGGGAAGAGAGATCAAAGTGACGGCGATTCACAGGGTCAGGTTCAGGCTGCCTGCGAAGCCTGGTGATTTGTTGAAGATAACGGCAACTTCATCGGATCGCCCCGGTCAGGCTTCCTATCAATTCAAGGTGGAAGTAAACGGGCAGACGGCATGCACGGGCCTGATGGCGGTAGAGATGTTGCGGGGAAAGAACCAAGAGCCTTAAGGCGGCGACTTATAATTATAGTCGAGGAGGATAGGGAATGTCTGTAAATCTGGATAAAGAGGCTTTGATCGTTCGCATTGCCGAAATTATTATATTCGAACTCAAACTGGAAGATATCACCCCGGAGTCGTTCAACCCAGATCTCGATCTGGTCGATGAATTGGGTGTTGACAGTATGGACCTGGCGACGGTGGTGCTCGTTCTTCAGGATGAATACGGCATCACCATTGATGAGGATGACTATCCCAAACTCAGCAGCATTCGCCTGATCGCCGAATATATTAAACAGAAGCAGGCTTCATGAATAAAACGAGGAACCTTTGGCTGATCCATGGATAGCGTGAACACCGCAGCGAAATCCCACTGCCGGACCACAACGAAAACCTGGAAGTTCTCCGAACTTCTGGCTGACCCCGAGGTGCGTCGATTATGGGAAAAAGTTCGAAAGTTCTTTTTCCTCCGGGAATCGACGTATGATGTGACCACGCGCTGCAACATCCGGTGCGATGGCTGCTACTATTATGAGGGCCAGAAGCAGTTTGCTGACCCCAACGAAGATCCGGCGGCCTGGCGACGTTTATTTCAGGAGGAGAAAAAAAGGGGTATCACCTATGTGGTTCTGGCGGGGGCCGAACCGTCTTTGGTCCCGGAAATTCTAGAGGTCTGTTACAGAGAAATACCCCTGGGCTGCGTGGCCACGAATGGATTCAAGCGGATTCCCGAAACCGTCGGCTATAAGATGCATGTCTCCGTTTGGGGAAACGACGAGACCAGTTTTCGCTTGCGGGGGGCAAAGCATTTATTGCGCAAGCAGATCGATAATTACCAGGGCGATCACCGGGCGGTCTTCGTCTATACCTTTACCCGGTACAACATCGAAGAGGCCTATGAAGTCACGGAGGCGATCGCCCGGCAAGACTGTCGGCTGACCTTCAACATCTTTTCTTCCCCCGTCGGCTATACGGGGGATCTCCGTCATGATCCGGCATCCCTCGCAAGGACCGGTCAGGTCATGCTGGATCTGATGTCTCGGTATCCCGGGAACGTCCTTTTCTCCCCCTACAATGTCGTAGCCCATACCCATGAATACGGGCTCCATGACCTTTACGGCTGCACCTACCCGCGAAGGAACCCCTCGGTGGATATCGGTCTGGGAAGGTCATTCCGGCAATACCGGGCAGATCTGTCCTGGGACCGGGAGGTGGCCTGCTGTGTGCCCGATACGGATTGCGATGACTGCCGCCATTATGCCGCAGGCAGCGCCGTGGTCACGGCCCGCCTCTACCGTCATGTCACGGACCCTGATATTTTCAGGTCCTGGCTGGACTACGTTGATACCTATCTGGCCGTGTGGGTTAAAAATTACGAAAAAAGCGATTCCCTTTGCCGGGAGATGATCAGGCCACCCCGGCCCAAAGGGGAGAATGGCAGAGAATAATTTATGAATACCGTCAGTTCCTTGTTGGATGATTCATGGCGTGAACGGTACCGGAGGATATCAGCTCTCAATATCCGCAGTTCCATCTATGATGTGACCAACCAGTGCAATTTGCGTTGCCGGGGTTGTTTTTTCTATTCTTCGAAGGAGCATGAGGCGGCCTCTGAAGAGATGGATTTGCAGAAGTGGCATGAGTTTGTCGGGAGGGAGAAGGCGCGGGGTGTGAATCTTGCTATCCTGATCGGTGGCGAGCCGACGCTGCATCTGGACCGGGTGGCCGCATTTTACCAAACCATGCCGACATACTGCGCTACAAACGGACAGATCAAGGTTCCCCGGGAACGTTTTCCCGACATGATGGTGGGCATCTCGCTCTGGGGTGACGAAGAAGATGAAAAGGTGCTGCGGGGAAAGAATACCTTTGCCGTCTCCAGCAAGAATTACGAAGGCGATCCCTACACCTATTATCTCTATACGATCACGCCGAAACAGCTCGGACGGATCGGGCAGGTGATCAGGAAAATTGACGATGCGGGGCTAAAAGTCCATCTCCAATTGCTGACGAATGATGAGCAGGTGGACGGGTATTCCTGGACGGAAGAAAAAATGAGGGACGTGCGCCTTGAAATGGACGAAATGCTTGAGTGCTATCCTCAGACCGTCATTTCATGCGAGTACTACCACGAAATAATCACGACGGGCAAAATGATGGGGCGGCCTTTTGGCTGGAGCGAGTGCCCATCCGTGACTGAATCGATGGATAACCGTAATCCTCGGCCCAAGCGGCTCATCCGGTTCACCCGCTGGGCGTCGGACCTGAAGACCCGGCACCGCTGCTGCACCTCGGCGACCCGCGATTGTGGGACCTGCAAGGACGGCGCCGCGCATATGAGCTGGGTCATGGTCAACAAGCGGGATCACCTGAAATCCACGAAAGACCTGCAAAACTGGATCGAAGTCTACGAGATGTTTGCCAAGCTCTACCGGTTCATCCCATGGTAGCGTCGGTTATGGGCCTTGTTTTCGCGGTCGGGACCGTACGGCATGAATAAGAAGCGACCGGTAATATTGGGTTACGATGCCGTCTCCCCTTTGGGTGTCGAGATGGATGACCAGTGGGAGCGGGCGTCCCGGGGAGATAGTGGCATTGGGGTGCTCACCCGTTTTCCCATGGCAGAAGGTTTTCCCGTCAAAATTGCAGGCCAAGTGGCGGAAATAAGCCCCAAGGAGTATCCCTTTCTAGCCTCCCGGGATATGGCCCTGTGGACATCGCCGATTTTCCGGTACGCCCTGCTCGTGGTCCAGCGGGCCCTCATAAAAAGCGGGATTGAAATCACGAGAGCCTTGGCGCCCCGGGTGGCTATTACGTTCAGCTCCGCCGTCGGTGGTCTGGATGCGGTCATCCGCGCGGACAGGATGTGGGTGGCGGACGGGAAACTCCCCCACCCCTTTACCAATGCGAATTCCTGCATCAACATGGTCGGGGGCAAGGTGTCCATCATGACCGGGGCGACTGGTCCTATTACGTCCACCATCACCGCCTGCGCCACGGGCTCCACCTCCCTGACTGTCGGCGCCATGTTTCTGGAATTGGGCATGGCGGATGTAGTAATCTGCGGCGCCGTGGATTTCCCTCTGGTTGAGACCATTCTGGGCGGTTTTGCTACCATGAACGGCACGTTCAAGCCGAAGGAAGGGCAGGCGGAAGAACCACCGGAGAAGGCAAGCCGCCCCTTTTCCGTCAACCGCCGCGGATTTGTCGTTTCCGAAGGGGCGGGCTGCATTATTCTCGCCACCCGGGAATTTGCCGAGGCGCACGGCTTGTTCCCGAAGATAGAGATGAAGGGGTGGGCGATGACATCGGACGCCCATCATTTTGTCGCCCCGAACCTGGACACGGTCACGCGTTGCATCGCAGAAAGTATCGCCCACGCTGGTTTGCAGCCGGAGAACATAGACGCGGTCAATGCCCACGGGACATCGACCAGGATTGGCGACCGGGTGGAAGGGGATGCCCTGCGGGATGTCTTTGGTGTGTGTGTTCCGCCGGTGTCGGCCAACAAGTCACAAGTGGGCCATGCCATGGGGGCGTCGAGCGCCGTTGAACTGATCTTGGCCATGGAGGGTATGGTGCGGGAGACATTGCTTCCCACCATAAATTATAAGCCCGATCCGGAGATTGCTCTGGATTGCGTACCCGAGGGGGCGAGATCCCTCGCGCAAGAGTTTGTGTTAAAGAATGCTTTTGGATTCGGCGGCTGCAATGCCTGCATTGTTCTGCGCCGACTGGGATAGGGTAAACTGGATTAGATGAGAGCACCGAGGAACCGAAAAGTTTTTGTCATTGGCTATGGCGCGGCGACGCCCCTGGGGAAAACCTTTGCCCAAACGTGGGAGCGGGCCGTGCGAGGCGAGGCCGGATTTCGCAAGGTCACCCGGTGCCAAGTGGAATCACTGTGCAACGTGGTGGGCGAAATCCCCGACTGGGATCCCCGGGCCTTCCCTTTTTCCGGCAAGAAGGAAGTCTACAACTGGAACGCCTCCTTCGTCATCCTCACCATGGCCGTTGTCAAGGAGGCCATGGAAAACTCGGGGCTCCAAATGGACAAGGAGACGAGCCCCCGGACGGCCTGCCTGATCGGCTCGGCCATCAACGGCACCGACGCCTTCCGGATCGCCATGGAAAATATGCGGGAGGGAGGTTCCCTGAAGGTCAGTCCCTATTTGCTGCCCAATCTTTGCGCCAACCTGCCGTCGGGAAAGGCGGGCATGCTTATGGGATTTACAGGTCCCATCTTCTCGCCCCAGGGAGCGTGCGCTTCCGGGAATCACGCCATTGGGATCGGCGCACGGATGATCCGGGACGGCGATTGCGACTTTGTTCTGGCTGGCGGTGTGGATATGCCGATTATGCCGGAAATCATTCATGGATTTTCCAATATGAACGCGACCATCAAAATAACCGCCCAGGACCGGGCATACAATGATCCCTCCCAGGCGTCCCGGCCGTTCAGTCGAGACAGAAAGGGTTTTGTCTTTGCGGAGGGGGGAGGCGTTGTCGTCTTGGCCGCCGAAGAGGCAATCGGCGCCCACGGTCTCCACGCCAAGGCTGAGGTGATCGGCGTCGGCTGGACCTCCGATGCCCACCATTTTACCCGGCCCAAACCGGAAACGATTATCCGGGCGATCCGGGAAACGATTGACGATGCCGAATTGACGCCGGCCGATGTGCAGTATATCAACGCCCACGGAACTTCGACCACCAGGGGAGATGCCACGGAAGTGGAATGCCTGCGGGAGGTCTTCGGCGAGGGATTGCTCCACATTCCCATCTCGTCGAACAAGTCTCAGATCGGCCATACCCTGGGCGGGGCCGCGGCCATTGAAGACGCCCTGACCATCGAGGGAATGCAACGGGGGGTGATTCTGCCTACGATCAATTATCTTCCCGACCCACAGTTTGAAGGTCTGGACTTTGTCCCCCATGAGGCCCGGCGGGTCCACCATGAGATCGCCCTGTCGAATGCCTTCGGATTTGGGGGGACGAATTGTTGCATCCTTTTCCGGGGAGTGTAGGATGAAGCCGCGACCTTTCAGACCGGAAGCATTGGAGGCGGATGCCCGTTATATCCGGGATCGGGAAACTGGTCTTTGTTGGCACCTGTCGTTTAATCGCATCCTGTATGTCGATACGGACCGCTCCGCCGTTGTCTACCACGCCAATTACCTGCGTTATTTCGAATATGGCCGCACTTCCCTGATGCGGGATGCGTCCTACCCGTACAAGGAAATAGAAGACAGCGGCTATGTCTATCCCGTCATCGATCTGGGGATTCAATTCTACGAGCCCCTCCGTTACGATGATCCCATGCGTATCCATACCCGGCCGACTGAACTGGAGCGGGTGAAACTCCGTTTCGATTACGTTATCATCCATGGCGAATCCGGGGCGATCGTTTGCAAGGGATTCACGAAACACTGCGCCCTCAATGCGTCGGGAAGACCAGTGGCTGTGGATTCTAAGACCGTGCAACTTTGGAATACCTTTCCTGCCTGAGTTGGATTTTATTGATTGGAGTGCCTGAGAACGCCTATGACACGTGAAGAGATCAAAACTGCCATCTTGGAATTTTTCCGTAAAGAATTTGAAATTGAAAATCCGGGAATGGAAGACAACTTGAGAGAAATACATGGTTTCGACAGCATCGATGCCATCGAGTTGCTCCTGGAAATCGAGAAGCTCCTCGGTTCAGAACTGACCCAGGAGGAAAAGAAGCGGGCCATGGATATCCAGAATCTCAATCAGGTTTGCGATTATGTTGAATCCATGGCCAAGGTCAAGTAAATATGCGGGAGGCAATGGTCCGTTGAGAGGTGGGACTTCATGAGGACCCGTGAGTTAAAAGGAGTATTATGGAAAGAAGAGTCGTAATTACAGCATGTTCCGCCATTACTCCTATCGGCCGCACCAAGGCAGAGATTATCGACAGCCTGATGAATGGGATCTCCGGCGTCAAGGTCCTCCGGGAGGATGATGTGTTGTCCCCCTATATCCACTCCAAGGTTTTCGGGACCGTCGATTATCCCATCACCTACGATTTCAAGCGCCAGTACCGTAAGACCATGGGACCGGTGGCCTATTATGCCTGCCAGGTGGCGAAGGAGGTGCTCGAGAGCGCCGGTCTCAGTGACGCCTTTGTTACGGGCGGCCGCTTGGGTGTAGCCTTCGGTTCGACCCATGGCAGTCCCACGGTCCAGCGGGGAATTTACAAGACCTTTTTCAGTGGGTCCCAGGCGGGGTATTCTTCCATCGGCGCCGTCGACTACCTGAAATCGATGGTCCATACGACGGCCGTCAATATTACAAAGATGTTCGGCATCACCGGCCGCGTGATCTCCTCTTCTACGGCCTGCACGACGGGCAGCCAGTCCATCGGCTATGGCTATGAAATGGTCAAGTACGGGATGCAGGATGCCATGATCTGCGGCGGGGCGGATGAGTACGATACGACCACTGTGGCCGTCTTCGATAATCTCCTTGCTTGTTCCACGGCCTTCAACGATACGCCGCACCTGACCCCGCGTCCCTTCGACGCGAAGCGCGACGGTCTCGTCGTGGGGGAGGGGGCTGGGGCCGTACTCCTGGAAGAGTACGAACAGGCGCGGAAAAGAGGGGCGTCCATCCTTGCGGAGGTGATCGGATTTTCCTGCAACAACAACGGCGGCGATCTGATCCTTCCAAATTTGGGCGGTATCACGGAAACCATCCGCCTCGGCTTGAAAGATGCGAAGATCTCTTCGGATGATATGGATTACATCAGCGCCCATGCGACGGGAACCAAGATGGGCGATGTGATTGAAGCGCAGGCAATTCATAACGTTTACGGAGGCAGGCCCGCCGTGACGGGGTTAAAAAGTTACATGGGTCATACCATGGGTTCGTGCGGCGCTATCGAGACGATCATCATGACATACCTTATGGCCGAAGGCTTCGTCGTGCCGACGCTGAATCTGGAGGAGGTTGATGAGAGGTGTGCCATGATCAATCATGTCATGGCCCGTCGAGAATGCCCGCTCAGGATTGCCGCCATCCAGAATTTCGCCTTCGGCGGCGTGAATACGAGTCTCATCATCAAGAAATGGGAAGGACGTTGAGCGGCGTTTGTATGCTGTCATCATCAATAAGACGCGTCTGGGATATTGCCGTCACGCTCACCCTTTGGGTATATTACATCATGGGGTATCTCGTTATCTTCTCCCCTTTTTACCTGTATTCTTTCCTTTTTTCCCCGCAGCGGGAAGCGTCCTTCCAGAAATTAAACCAATGCCTGCACCGGCTATTTTTCTCCCTGGTGCGTGTCCTTATCCCCGGCGTGAAATGGCGCATTTCCGACGAGGTCTCCTCCATCCGCTCATCCATCATCATCGCCAACCATCTGTCCTTCCTGGATCCCATTCTGTTCGTGTCGCTCTATGAAAAACAGAAAACCATCGTTAAAAGCGATTATTTCCACTACCCCGTGTTCGGCTGGATACTTAAGACATCCGGCTATATGCCTTCCCTGTCGGACGGCCTGTTCACGGAGGACATGATGAATCAGGTCAAGAACATGGCGGGATACCTCGCAGCCGGGGGGAATCTCTTTGTCTTTCCCGAGGGGACGCGAAGCCGCGATGGCCGGATCGCTCCCTTTGACAAGGGAGCCTTCAGCATCGCCAAACTCTGTCGCGCCCCTATCCGGGTTGTGTCGATCGGCGGTACGGATAAGCTCTATCCACCGGACAGCTTATGGTTCCATACCGGGAGCCGTCAGACCATCGAAGTCACCATGGCGGGGAGCGTCGAGGCAGATTACAAAAGCCCCACCTTTTCCCTGACCGGACTCATAGGGGAGGCGCGTGCCCTGTTGGCAGGGAAGGAGGCGATGCGATGAAAGTTCTTCTTATCTCCATGCCCGATGTTGTGCCGTTAATTATCCATGAAATGGCGATTCACACACCCAATCACGGTATTGCCTGTGTCGGCGGCAATATCGACGAATGCCATGAGGTCTACCTCATCGACCTCGTCCGCAAGAGAAACCATATCGCGGGCTATCTCGAGAAAACGCTGAAAAGGATCGATCCCGGTCTCATCGGCCTATCGGCCATGACTTGGCAGTATCCGACCTGCCTGGCCTTGATCGGGCTCATCAAGAGTATCCTCCCACGGGCAAGGATTGCCGTCGGGGGATATCACGCCACCTTGATGAGCGAAGAGATGGGAGCTTCTCCCGAAACGAACACGATAGACTTCATGGTCCGGGGCGAGGGAGAGGAAGCCTTCCGCCGGCTGGTGAACGCTCTAGAGGGGACAGATCGCCTAGAGTCGATCCCGTCCCTCTCCTATAAACAGGATGGACGGTGGTTCCACAACCCCCCGGGAGATCTCTGCGATTTATCCCGGTTGAAGCTGCCCATCCGGGACCGGCGGCGTCTGACCTCGGGCTACCATTTCATGTATTCGAAGATCGAGATCATGGAAACGTCCCGGGGCTGCACCCGCAGCTGCAATTTCTGCAGCATCCGTCACATGTACGGCCGCTCCTACCGGATGTATCCCCTCGAACGCATCCTCACTGATCTCGACGACATTTATTATCGCAAAAAGACACGGCTCGTCTTCATTGTCGACGACAACATGGTCCTGAATCCGAAATGGGTTACAGAGGTCTGCGATGCCATTATCGGCCGGAAGTATCGCAACCTGAAGCTTATCGTCCAGGCCGATTGCATCTCCATGGCCAAGAACGAAGCCATGGTGGCAAAGATGGCCCAGGCGGGCTTCCGGTCCGTCTTTCTGGGAATCGAGAATGTATCGCGGGATAACCTACTGACCATGGAAAAGGGCGATATCGTCCCCGCAGCGAAGCGGGCGATCGAGATCTGTCACCGCCACGGCATCATGGTCATCGGCGGCCTGATCTTCGGATTGCCCGATGACGATGAAGAAGCCGTCCGGGCGAACTACCAGTTTCTAAATGATCTGGAGGCCGACGCCTCATACTGCCAGATGCTCTCCCCCTTCCCCAAAACCCCTATCCGGGACTACCTGATCGGTGAAGGACTGGTAGTGAACCCAGACCGTTATGAACGGTACAACGGCATGTGGGCCAACGTGAGAACGAGGCACTTGGAGGCCGAGCAGTTGCAGTACGCCTTCTGGTGCTACCGTCAGACCGTCCTGGGGTGGTGGAACCCGTCACCTTTCGCCAGGAGCCAGGGCCGGCTATGGACAGCCGCCTGGATGTACCTGGTCAAACCGGTTATTAAATTCTTCATCGACGGGCAGCTTCGCCGGACGGGTTGGCAAGAACGGTATCGGAGGGAAATCGAGCGTCTGGAACGGATGAACCGCTTTGCGGACCTGGAGAGGTTCCTTCCGCATGAGAAGGACACATCCTTCGGGGAAGGGGATACGGTTGGCGGTCCTTCATCATGAAGACTTCGGTTGCGGAAACGGCGTCTCCCCAGCCGTGGAAAAGGGTCCGGCTTCCCCTGACGATTCCCATTTTCCCGTATCTTCGGGACCACCGGATCGACGGGAACATTGTCTTGCCTGCCGTGGAGATCCTCCAGTACCTGGCAGCGTCGGTCAAGGCCCATCGGCCTGATGCCGCAATCTGTCGCATGAGTGCCGCAAAATTCGAGCGCTTTTTGACGATCCAGGAGAATTCCTCCGCCATCGATGCTTGCCACGAGCTGGAAATCTATGAAAAAGGCCGTTTCGTTTCCCGATTGACCACCAGGAGCGTCATCCCGGGAACCGGCATCAAGAGAACCAAAGTCCACGCCCAGGTCGAGTTCACCGCTCCGGAAGAGGACAGACCGCCACTTCCCATGGACATGGCCGCTGCGCTGGACGGTGTTTCCTGCGAAATCCCGGCCGCAAAATTGTACAGTGAACTCGTGCCCTTTGGGCCTGCCTATCAAAACATTATCGGCAGTCTCTTCCTTGCAGAAAGCGGAGCCATTGCCAAGATATTTGCTGCTAGGCAGCCGGCCGTCTCTGAACTTCTCGGCTCTCCCTTCCCCTTTGATGCCGCTCTGCATGCCGCCTGCGTCTGGGGGCAGCGGTTTCACCGCCTTACCACCTTTCCGGTGGGCTTCGAGGAGCGTATCATCGTCGAACCGACGGTGCCGGGTGAGACCTACCACTGCCGGATTCTCCCCGTTGCCGCGACCGGGGATAGCCTCCTCTTCGACATCTGGATTTACGATGCGAAAGGGGGGGTGTGCGAGGCGATCCGGGGGGTGGCAATGAAGGAGATTTTTCCCGGTCGTATTATGCCCCCCGGCTGGGTCCAGAGAGAAGAAGCAGCGCCGCTTGCCGCCATACGGGGGCAGTGCCGGGCCGTCGCTGTTGTCGATCGGCGGACGATGGCGGATTTCGCTGCCCTGGCCCTGACGGCACCTGAAGGTGAACGCCTGGGAAAAATGGGGAAGAAACGGCAGATGGACTTCCTGGCGGCGCGTCTCGCCCTGAAGTTCCTCTCCCGGAAGCTGGCCGGCGGCGACATGGCGACGCCGGCATCGGCCATTCACATGGTATCGCCCGACGGCATTCGTCCCCGTTGTACTGTTGCGGGAGCCAATGATCCTGTATTTTGTTCCGTCTCCCACGACTCACGTTTTGCCTTTGCGGTGGCCGGGGATGGGGAAATCGGCGTGGATGTGGAGCGGGTGTCAGACAAGGTGCCAAAGGTCGGACCCATCTTTATGAGCGAGGAAGAGCTGGCCTTGACGAAACGGTCACCCCTGGGGCTCGTCCCGGCATCGATCCGGGTCTGGTCCATAAAAGAAGGAATAGCCAAGGCCACGAGCCGTCCCCTCGCCGAAGCGTGGAAGAATGTGAAAATCGAACACATCGGGCGATACGTGAGCCTTCTGACCGTTGAAGGGGTACGGTACAAAGCCTTTCACGGCACCGTTGATGATCATGTTTTCACCGTGGTGAAGCCTGAGATGCCGAGGGTCGAAGTGACATGAAGCCGGCAATCCTCTTGGCAGGGGCATACCTGGCCGGATCGGTAAACTTTTCTATCCTCCTGTTCAGGATACTGGGACGGGAGGACCCCCGACGCCAATTCAGCGGAAACGCAGGGGTTACGAATGTATATCGCCAAGCAGGGTTGTTATGGGCTGCGGTCGTTCTGCTTCTTGATATTGGGAGGGCTCTCGGGGTTTGCTGGGCGGCGCTGCATATTCTTGCCCTCGAAGTTGTCCCTTGGATGGGTCTTGCCTTTATCATCGGCAACCGCTACCCCTGCTTCCACCAGTTTCGCGGCGGGAAGGGTGTGGCCGGCTATCTGGGGTTTACCGCCCTGATCTCGCCCATAGCCGCAGGCATCTCGGCAATTGTCTGGGTAGCTGTATATGGGATCGTCCGGATACCCTTTATCGCTTCCTTCTTGATGACCGTTGTCCTTGCCATCGGCACGATCAGCGCCTGTGGCTTTCGAACGGTGGCGGTTGGGGGAAGCGTGGCTACGGTCCTTTTCATCTTCAACAACCATCGGCAAAATGTGGCTGCTTTTTTTCGCTGAATAACTTTTCTTGCCACGGCCACAATTATCAACTATATTGCCCGGCAAGTGGCCGCGACCGGTTTGATTACAACGGCCGCTTTTGTATTTTTATAACCTCAAAGTAAATTTTCTGTCTCTTGAGAGACAAAAAAGGGGGAAGAATGACAACTGAGGATGACGAACAAAATCAGCTCATGACCCACGATGCACTTTGGAATCAGATCGCCTGGACGATTTACAAAGTCGATGATCAGGGTAAATATAAAATGACCCTTGAAGGGTATGATGACCATTTAGTCATGACGGTGCCCTTTGCCGATGCGACTCAAGAGAAAGCAGCGGAAGTCAAACAACGCGTTTTGAGGAATGAATCATCTCCCATAGAATTTTTTATGTACAAACGGTTACTCGATCCCAAAGCTCTTGCCCAGGCTATGGGCATTGCAGTATGGCGATTGAAGAGACACTTCAAGCCCGACGTATTCAAAAAACTGGATCGGAATAAGTTGCAGGAATACGCAAAGATATTCAATGTTCAAGTGGACGATCTCATTAACTTCAGGGAGGATGCATAATTGAAAGTCAAGGATCGATATGAGCATAGAACTTATGCACATTGCGAAACAGGTGCGATAGCCTCACTTTTAAGGCATCATGGCCTGGAGATATCCGAGCCAATGGTTTTCGGACTTGCCAGTGGATTGATGTTTGCTTTTCTGCCTTTTGTCAAGATGATGGGTGATATGCCGATTGTCGCCTACCGCAGCATCCCCAAATCGATCATCGGCGGGATTCAAAGGCGTCTTGGCGTCAAATTCGAAGCCAGGAAATACCGGAATGAAGCAAAGGCCATGGAGGATCTTAGTGATCTGATCGATAAAAAGCAGGTTGTCGGGGCTCAGGTATCAATTTTTTGGCTTCCCTATTTTCCCAGGGAAATGAGGGTTCCCTTTAATGCCCACAACATCGTCATTTTCGGCAAAGAAAACGGTGAGTATCTGGTTAGTGAACCGGTTATCGAAGAGCCCGCACGGATAAAACCGCAAGATTTGCAAAGTGCCCGCTTCGCAAAGGGTATCATGGCTCCGAAGGGTTTTATGTATTATCCGACCTATGTTCCTGAAAAAGTCGACATGAATTCACTGATCTTGAAATCGATCAAGCGGACGAATTTCATGATGCTGAGCGCCCCAACCCCCTGCGGGGTCCGGGGGATATTTTATCTCGCCAATTACATCGAAAAGCTCGGGGGAAAAAAGAGTGAAAAATATATAAGGTCGCTTTTGGGACACATTACGCTTATGCAGGAAGAGGTCGGCACCGGTGGGGGTGGATTTCGCTACATGTACGCCGCATTTTTGGAGGAGGCCTATGAACGTCTGGAGATACCTTTATTGCAGGAGGCCTCGAGAAAAATGACGGAGACAGGCCATCTCTGGCGCAACTTTGCCCTGGTTTGCGCGAGAACATTTAAAAGAAAAGACAGCGAGATCGATTTGCCCCATATTGCCAATCTACTCAGGATGGCCGGCAAGGCAGAAAAAGAAGTCTACCTGACCCTTCGTAAGATTTCATAAAAGCGAAAGGAAAGGTATTGTCGCAGTTCTTCAGTACCTATCAACTTCGATGACAGCAAAATGACCGCGCTGATCCCTGTTGATATGCAACAGGGTTTTACCTTGAAAAAGCATAATGAACAGGCCCACACCGCAGGCCGTGGCTGAGCCTGAATATCCATAGTCACAGAGGTAATCAAACTCGGCAAGGGGATGTAAAATTCCCTTTATCGCGGCGGCTTCATCAGCATCAATGAGGGCGCCGAAAGAAACGACGTCTATATGCGATTTTCCTCGTTCTGTTATCCATTTTATACATGCATGTCCATCGCTAAACGACCTGATCTCTGAAATTGCCCCGCAGGCACCATTCTTCACAGGCTTAACATAAAGCCAGCCACTCCCGTTAACCATCTTAAAGACGCGATGAGTTTGTTCTTCCAGGGCAGTTCGTGAAAGGAGGGCCTCATCCACGCCGCCGATCAGGGCGTTCCCTGTCGCGCCCAGGGCAAAATCCACCTGCAGGAGCTCCAGCCCCCTTTCAAAGGAAAGGTGCTGGCTGGAGACCATGATATTGCGGCCCCGGATGCCCAGGTTCCGTGCAAGATAGAAAGCCGCGGTATTACTCATTGTATTGATGAATCCAAATGGTTTAGGCAGAGACCGGGCCGTATATATTTCATCGAGCACCGAAGCGGTCTCACCAAGGTTGCCGTGCTCCGTTGTGAGGTAGATGGCCGTATCAAAATCAAGGGCGTGATTATGGACGCACTGACGGGCGCCAAGCAGGGTAAGCAGGATGAATCTGTTTACCCTGCGGAAATTTTCTTCG
>SESA01000618.1_pt1 | contig 21990 bp, 17 predicted proteins | sample 3171451 | NCBI WGS metagenome assembly SESA01 (sample SAMN06051862, study PRJNA518727) | freshwater metagenome | biome: subpolar coniferous forest; feature: holomictic lake; material: water; isolation source: holomictic Lake 227, 8 m depth | place: Canada: near Kenora, Ontario | collected...
CAAAAAGGGGTACCGCATTATTGAGCGCAACTACCGCTTCCATCGCAATGAGATCGACATTATTGCCCGGCATGGCCGTACGCTCTGTTTTGTTGAGGTAAAAACCCGTCTCTCTTCGGCCAAGGGGCATCCGGCTGAGGCGGTGACACTCCCTAAACAACATGAAATTCTGAAGGCGGCTCGCGCTTACCTCGCACTCTATGCCGACGGGGAGTGCGACTGCCGCTTCGATGTTGTCGCCATTCAGGTGCAACGTATGGAGCAACAACAGATAAGCGCGTTTGTTATTGACCATTTTACGGATGCCTTCTGGGCCTGATTCCTTGCCGATAAGCAAGCATTATGACGGCATTTTTATTATCTTGAGCTTCCATTTCTATCTCACAAGTTATAGCTGATTATTATGCCGGAAGACGATATCCTTTCCCCAGTGACTACGTTGACAGAAGCGAGCTACGGAGCAAACAACATCCAGGTTCTTGATGGTATTGAGCATGTTCGCATGCGCCCTGCCATGTATATTGGCGATATTCACAGCCGTGGTTTGCACCATCTGGTCTACGAAATTGTGGACAACTCTATTGATGAAACCCTTGGCGGCTTCAACGACTATATTTTTGTCTCCCTGAATACTGACGGCTCAGTCACGGTGATTGACCATGGCCGGGGTATTCCGGTGGATATTCACCCGGAAAAAGGGAAATCCGCGCTTGAGCTGGTCATGACCGTCATTGGTGCGGGTGGCAAATTCGACAAGGGAGCCTACAAGGTTTCCGGCGGTCTGCACGGCGTTGGCGCTTCGGTGGTCAATGCACTTTCAGAGTGGTGCGAAGTGGAGGTTTATCGCGATGGCAAGGTCTATTTCCAGCGCTTTGAGCGGGGCGTTCCCCAGGGTGACGTTAAGGCTATCGGCACCTCCGACAAGCGCGGCACAAAAACCACCTTTCTGCCTGACCATCTGATTTTCAAGACGACCGAGTTACGCAAGGACATCATTGTCGATCGTATGCGGGAGCTGGCGTTTTTGAACAAAGAGCTGAGCATTACCGTACAGGATACCGAAGGGTTCCAGGAAGTCTTTCATTACGAGGGTGGAATCAAGGCGTTTGTCCAGTTCACCGATCAGAATCGCATCAACCTGCTCAAGGAACCGATCTACCTCTACGGCGAACGGGATACCACGATTGTTGAAATAGCGCTCCAATATAATGATAGCTATCAGGAGAATGTTTTCAGCTATGTCAACAACATCAATACGCACGAGGGTGGCACCCATGTCACCGGCTTCCGCAAGGCGCTGACAAGAACACTCAATGCTTATGCGCAGAAGAACGATTTGCTGAAAAACCTGAAACTCTCCCTGACCGGCGACGATTTCAAGGAGGGGCTGACCGCAGTTATCTCCGTCAAGGTTGCTGAACCGCAGTTTGAGGGGCAGACCAAGACCAAGCTTGGCAACTCCGAGACACAGAGTATTGTCGAGACGGTGATTAATGAGCAGCTCGCGGAGTTTGCCGAAAGCAACCCGAATGTGCTCAAGATGATTATTGAGAAGGTGAAGGGTGCGGCCATGTCGAGAGAGGCTGCGCGGAGAGCCAAGGAGTTGACCCGGAGAAAATCGGTGCTTGAGAGCTCCGGGCTTCCGGGAAAACTTGCTGACTGTTCAATCAACGACCCGGAACATTGTGAGCTCTATATTGTTGAGGGTGATTCGGCAGGCGGCAGTGCCAAGCAGGGACGCGACCGGAGCTTTCAGGCCATTCTGCCTCTCAAGGGAAAAATTTTGAACGTCGAGAAGGCTCGGCTGCACAAAATGCTTGAAAACGAGGAGATCAAGACCATCATTCTTGCCCTTGGCACAAGCTTCGGTGAAGATGAGTTTTCGGTTGAAAAGCTGCGCTATGGAAAAATCATCATCATGACCGATGCGGACGTTGACGGGGCGCACATCAGAACACTGCTGCTCACCTTTTTCTTCCGCTACATGCGTGCACTCATTGAGGCGGGAAGGGTCTTTATAGCCCAGCCGCCGCTCTATCTGGTCAAGTCGGGCAAGGATCAGCAATATGCGTGGGATGACGAGGAGCGCAACAGTATTTCAGAGGGTATGAAGAAGATGCAGAAGGGGAAGGCAAACGTCCATATCCAGCGGTACAAAGGTCTTGGAGAGATGAACCCGGAACAGCTCTGGAGCACCACCATGGATCCGGCTCACCGTTCACTCCTGCTGGTCAACGTGGAAAATGCCATGGAAGCTGATCAGGTATTTTCCACATTGATGGGTGACAAGGTTGAGCCACGAAGAGAGTTTATCGAAAAAAATGCACGTTACGTCCGCCGCTTAGATGTCTGAGGTGTGAACGTAAACTTCCTTGCGGAGCTGCTGCACCCATTGGCCAAAAATCTGCTGGGTTTTATTGTTCAGTGCCAGCTCCTCGAGGTATGCGTAATCTTTTTCAGGATCAAGAGCGTGTGCCTCTCGGCGGTCGTTCAACCTGAAAATTGCATAGAACGACTCTCCCTGCTCAGGTTCAATTTTCTGAGGCTCACTGATGTCGCCACTCTTCTTCAGGGTGCTGATGATCTGTTGCAATTGAGGACGCAGGGCTGAAGGAGAAAAGACCGATTTAGTCGAACTGCCGATGAGCACCTCTCCACCAATCGCGGCAGAGGCTGGATCATCAGAATATTTTTTTGCCATAGCCGCAAAGCTCTCTTTGCCACTCAAAATATCCGAGCGCAACGCCTCAAGCTGACGAATTGCTGCTGCAACGTCTCCCTCCTTGCGATCGAAAACAATGAGGATGTGGCGCACGTGGATCGAATTCTGCTCTTTGCTGAGTAACTGAATAAGATGATATCCATAGCGGGTCTCCACAATATCAGAGATTTGACCCTCTTCAAGTGCGTAGGCGGCATTCTCAAAACTCGGGATAAGCTGACCTTTCGGAACAAAACCCAGATCTCCGCCTGTCTGGGCAGAACCCGGGTCCTGTGAATACTGTTTTGCCATTGCGCCAAAATCGGCTCCACCCTTGATCTGCGCTCGAATACTCTCTATCGCAGCAAGTGATTTCGCCCTGTTTTCTTCCGAAACCGGCGGATACTTGAGAATCTGCGAAAGAGAGACCTCTTCAGGGAGCTGGGGAATCTTTTCCCGGTTCTCCGCATAGTAGGCCATCACTTCGTTATAGGTGACCGTTACTCCTGCACTCTTTTTGCGGCGCAGCGTATCGACCATCTGCTGATGACGCAGCTCCTGGCGAATCCCCTCAAGGATACCGGCTGATGACTTTCCAAGACGGCTCTCCATCTCACCCTTTGATGCAAATTTGGTACTCAGCTCCCTGAACCGCTCAATTGATGTGGAGATCACCGAATTTTCATCAATTGAAACACTGTCAATTTGAGCTTTTGCAAGAATGATTTTCTGATCAATCAGCCCGTCAAGTATGGTGTGTGATAGCTGTTTATCTTGCTTTAACTGCGGATACTGCATACGAAGCATGAGTTCCCGTGTATCGATTTCCGATTTAAAGATGACCTCATTTCCCACAACTGCAACAATCCGATCAGCAACATCGGCCAACGCTGACGTTTGCAAAGAGGAGGAGCCGACAAGAAGCAGCAACGCCGCTTTCCTCAATATTTTGTTCATACCCAGGTTCCTTTCTGATGAATATTTTAAAGTTCCCTTGCCACCAATCCCCTTAAGATACCTTGCTTCCCCTCAAACGTACAGAACTTTTCGTAATCCGGAGCCAGTCATACACAAGAGGCGCAGCAACAAAGATCGATGAATAGGTACCAATAAGAATTCCCATAAAGACGGCAAAAGCAAAACCCCTGATTGCCGGTCCGGCAAAGATAAAGAGAACAAAAACAGAGAGTAACACAGTGCCGGAAGTAATGATGGTACGGCTGAGTGTCTGGTTCATACTTTCATTGAAAATACGCTCATACTCTGAAGGCTTCTGTCCCCGTATTCTCTCACGGATACGATCGTAGACCACAACCGTATCGGTAATGGAGTACCCTGCAATGGTAAGAAACGCCGCAATGATACTCTGATCCATTTCAAGCGGCATGAAGGTAAAAAGACCACCAAGAATACTGAAAAGACCCAGAACAGTCAGGATATCGTGAAAAATAGCGATAACCCCGGCGGTTGCAAATTTAATCTCAAACCGGACTCCTACATAGAGAAGAATCGCAAAGAGCGAAGCGAGGAGCGCTTTTACCGCAGACCATTTCAAGTCAGAAGCGATGCTTGGACCGACGGCATCAATACGGACAATTTCATGCGCATTCCCCTTGATACGATCGTTGAGAGCATTGGAGACAAGCGATTTCAACTGCCCCGTATCTCCCTGAAAAATCGTGCTGAAAAGAAAAGAACGAGCCATACCGTACTGCTTCAGGGTTCCGGAAACACCTGCGGCATCAAGCACAGAACGAATCTGGCCGACATCAATATTTTTTTCGAACCGTATCACGACTTCGGAGCCGCCCCTGAAGTCAATACCATAGTTCAGCCCTTTGACTGCGAGCGAGACCATGCCTGCAACAAGCAGAATGATGGAAAACCCGTACGCAATTTTACGATAGCGGATAAAGTTAAAGTTGGTCTTCTGAAAGATCCTCATGGGTTGAAACGTCTTGAAATATTAACCGAAACTTTTATCTGACATAAGGTTTTTGGCGAGCAGGAGATGGAAAATCTCACGGGTCACCACAATGGCCGTAAACAAGCTTGCTGAAGTACCAATCATCAGCGTTACGGCAAACCCCTGAATTGGGCCGATGCCATACGTATAGAGCAAAAAGGCAGCCGACAGTGTTGTTACATGTGAATCAAGAATCGACGAAAAGGCACGGTCATAGCCCTGTGACACGGCCGTGATAACTGATTTTCCTTCGGCAAGCTCTTCGCGTATCCTCTCATAAATCAGCACATTGGCATCGACCGCCATACCGATGGTCAACACAATGCCGGCAATACCCGGTAATGAAAGAGAGGCATTGAACCCTGCAAGAACGGAGAGAACAATAAGAATATTGAGCACCAGGGCAATATCGGCGGCAATACCGGCTTTTTTATAGTAGAGCAGCATAAAAATCGAAACGGCACAGAAAGACCAGGTGAGAGAGAGCATCCCGGCACGAATGTAATCGGCACCAAGTGAGGGTCCGACCGTCCGCTCTTCAATAATTCGAACCGGAGCGGGAAGTGCTCCTGCTTTCAAAACAATTTCAAGATCTTTTGCCTCCTCAACACTTCCAATTCCATTGATCACGGAGTTCCCATTGGGAATTTTTGAGATAACCTTTGGTGCACTGTAGACCGATCCATCAAGCACAATTGCGATACGCTTGCCAATGTTGGCACCAGTAATACGAGCCCATTTCGATGTTCCCTCGGAGTTCATCGTCATCATAACCTCTGGCTGGACACTCTGCGAGCCGAAGGTGGCTTTGGCTTCCGTAATGACACCACCCGTCAACTCGGGAGCCTTTCTGACAAGATAGATTGAGTAGAGCTTTTCACCACTTTTACCCTCCTCCGGCTTGGCTGCAAGCAGCAGCTCACTGTCCTGGGGAAGCAGTGCCTGAATATCGCTGCGATGCAGCAATGAGAGCACATATTCCCGTGAATGCTCCGCAGTAAAGGCGGTTCCGTTCTGAAAAACACCGATCACATCATAAAGCGGCTTGGCGGATGATGGCTTGCCGACGGTCGGCGGGGGCACAACCGTCCCTGGAGGCGACAAAGCCGGTGCGGCACTCGATAGACCAGACACAGGTGATGAGGTTGATGCGGAAGCCGTCGAATCGGCAACAGGAGATGGCACCACTATTGCCGTGCTGTTTTGAGCATTCTGTATAAGGTAGGTATTGATCCTGTCAAGTGTCCTTACCATCTCTTCTGGTTCACGGAGAAGCCTGAATTCAAGTTTCGCCGTGCCTTTCAGCAAATTTCTCACCCTGTTTTCATCCGAAACGCCAGGAAGCTCAATAATGATTTTGCGGCTGCCCTGTGTGGTAATGACTGGTTCAGCCACCCCGTACTGGTCAATACGGTTACGGATGATCTCTTTTGCTCTGGTCAGGGCATCTTCAGACTCTTTGTCCAGTTTTGTAATAATTTCCTGATTGGAATTGCGGATATCATAAAAATAGCGACTCAGGGGGATGTTCTCACTCCTGAATTCAGCGGCAAGAAGATCAAGAATCCTTGCATCGCTTTGTGTGGCTTTTGCTCTCACATTCTGCATGATGGAGGTGAACTTCCCATCCTTGTTCCACGCTTTCTGTTCAAACAGATCGACCTGGTCAACCTCCATCACCAGATGCATACCGCCTTTTAAATCAAGACCGAGTTTCAGGCTCTTTTTGCGGGCATTGTCAATCTCTTCGCGGGCATTGTCAATCTCTTCGCGGTGCTCCCTTGTATACTTCTGACTGTCCTGCGCCGAAGAAAAACTGTCGAGCTGCGTCGAAAGGGAGTAGTCACGCCAGGTAGGCCATAATGACCAGAGAGCCACAAGTGTGACAACTGCGATAAAGAGAAGATTAAAACGTTTATTTTTCATTGATGGTATCGCGTTACACTCGAAAGAAATACTTGAGCCAATATATAAAATGAGGTATTGATTAACTAACAATCTACATTCCACCCTACACGACCAATCGACATACGTTTTATCAGCCAAAGGGCACAGCCTGAAAAAATCAAGAGCATGTATTGGGGAATGATCATCCCGCTCCTCACTTCGTTACAACGACCCGTCCACGACAAATGAGAATCAAAATCATTTTTTTCAGAACAATCAATCCGATTCACTCGTCCAGTACCAGAACTCTTCAGTGATAAAGAAAAGAGGACTATCATTCAGCAATTATCCTCTTCACGACACAGCCCCCCGTTATCCGTAAAGCAATACTATAGAATAATATAAAAGCAATTGTACCCATAAGAGAACAGTTGCAAAAAAACGGCCCAGACATAAATACACAAAAAACACTCCAACAAACCATAAAAAGCAGAAAAAATACTATTATATGTATATTTTCCCATAAACACCTTTTACACATCAATAAATGTTTCACGTGGAACAATGCACGATTCATGTATGATATTATAGTTGTCGGCGCTGGCCATGCGGGATGTGAGGCGGCGCTCTCCGCAGCAAGGATGGGCGTTTCATGCCTGCTTATTTCATCAAACCTTACGGCAATTGCCCGAATGTCGTGCAATCCTGCCATCGGAGGGGTCGCCAAAGGACAGATCACCAGGGAGATTGATGCGCTTGGAGGAGAGATGGGAAAAGCAATTGATGCTACAGGAATACAGTTCAGGATGCTCAACAGAAGCAAGGGACCAGCAATGCACTCACCGAGGGCCCAGGCTGATCCGACACTCTACTCACTCTATATGCGCAAGATTATTGAAAGGGAGCGGAATATTGACCTCCTTCAGGATACAGTTACTGGCATAGAGTGCCATGCAGGTACATGTACAGGAGTGAAGCTCGCTTCAGGACGCATCATCAATTGCCATACCGCCATTCTTGCCTGCGGAACATTTTTGAATGGACTAATCCATATTGGAATGACCCACTATGCGGGTGGGCGTACCATTGCCGATCCTCCGGTATACAAACTTACAGAAAACCTTGTTGAGCTTGGCTTTACCTCCGGGAGGCTAAAGACCGGTACTCCACCCCGTATTGATGCACGCTCTCTTGACTACTCAACGCTTGAAGAGCAGAGAGGGGATAGCGAACATGTTGCCTTCTCGTTCAGCCAAAAGGTTACAATGAATCGACCTCAAATCAGTTGCTTTGTAACGAAAACGACCAGAACAACACATGACATTCTGAAAAAAGGATTCGATCGTTCACCTCTGTTTACTGGAAAAGTTCAGGGGATCGGGCCGAGATACTGTCCGTCTATTGAAGACAAAATCTGTCGGTTTCCGGACAAGGAGAGCCACCATATCTTCCTGGAGCCTGAAGGGTTCGAAACAAATGAGATGTATGTCAATGGCTTTTCAACATCACTGCCAGAAGAGATTCAGTTCGAAGCACTACGCTCTCTGCCGGGGCTCAGCAAGGTAAAGATGATTCGACCAGGTTATGCGATTGAATACGACTACTTCTTTCCGCATCAGATCCACCGAAGTCTTGAAACAAAAGTGGTTGAAAACCTCTACTTTGCCGGACAAATCAATGGTACTTCAGGATATGAGGAGGCTGCAGCCCAAGGGTTGATTGCCGGCATTAACGCAACTCTCAAAATTCAGAAACGACCACCACTTCATCTGAAACGTTCTGATGCCTATATTGGCGTGCTCATTGATGACCTGATCACCAAGGAGACCAATGAACCTTACAGAATGTTTACCTCTTCGGCTGAACACAGACTCATGCTCCGACACGACAATGCCGATATCCGTCTTCAGCACTTCGGTTTTGACGCCGGATTGCTTGATGCAGAATCATTTTCTCTCGGCAGCAAGAAACAGGCACATATTGAGTCTCTCAATCAACTCTGCCTTATAACAAAAGTTCACCCTTCCGAGGCAAACACTCTACTTTCAGCACTTGGTTATCCACAAGTAAATTCGCCACAAGGTGTCATAAGCATCCTCAAAAGGCCAGGAGTTCATCTGGCGGCACTTCTTGAAGCATCACCCTCATTCAAACAGAGGGTCGAGGCCATAACCCTTGATACTCTGGTCTACGAGCAGGTTGAAATTGATCTTAAATATGCGGGGTATCTTAAACGGGATCTTCTCATGGCTGAAAAAATCTTGCGACTTGACTTGCATCAAATACCCGCTTCGTTCAAATATGAAAGTGTTTCAGGTCTTTCGAACGAAGGAAGGGAGAAACTGAAAAAACATCAACCGGATACAATAGGTCAAGCATCACGAATTCTTGGCGTTTCTCCATCAGACATCTCCATACTTATGATACGCCTCGGTCGTTGATGAGTATTGCTTGTTTCACGTGAAACATCTTCTCTCTGTTGACCCATGCCCTTAACCCAACATGCAACCATGGACAGCATAATCAGTGATATAGCCACCAACGATCTCTTGTTTGGAAAAGACAAGGAGGAGAATATTGTTGGTGCATACCAGCTTTCAGATACGCATATCAGAGTTTTTAATCGTGAAAAGGGGGTAGTCAGCCATCACGATGAGCCATTTTTTCCCTTCTTTTTTCTTTCTGACAGCTCTCTGCTCGACGGATTTGTGCCTGAAGAGGGAGAGAAATTCTGGATGGTAAAGCTTGGTGGCTCTAATTATTATCAAAGTCTTGCTATTTTTCGTAACTGGAAAAATCACCGGGGGGCTATCGATTTTATCAACAAAAAACGATATGGCGATTCAACCGGAGAAACAGGTAAAAACACCCCTTATGAGACGAACACCCTTCTCTATAATAAAGGGGATGCTGTCACACAGTATTTTCTTCAAAGCGGAAAAACCCTGTTCAAGGGAATGATTTTTGATGATCTCTACCGAATGCAGCTTGATATAGAGACCCATTACGACCCTGGAAAAAACCGAAGTGGTGGAGCAGGTATTGGAGATGATGAGGTCATTATTGTCTCTCTGAGCGACAGCCGAGGGTGGGAGTGCGTTCTTCATTCAAAAAACAGAACTGAGCGGGATCTGCTGGAAGAGCTTATTACCTTGATTATTGCAATGGATCCCGATGTTCTTGAAGGGCATAACATCTTCAGTTTCGACCTCTCCTATCTGCAGTGCCGCTGCGACCGGCTTGGAATTCCTTTTGCAATAGGACGCAACGGCTTGCTTCCAAAAACATATCCAGCATCAATTCGTTTTGCTGAAAGAAGTATTGATTATCCTTTTTTTGATATTCCGGGTCGCCATGTCATAGACACACTTTTTCTTGTGCAGAGCTATGATGTATCAAAACGATCAATACAAAGTTATGGACTGAAAGCCGTTGCAAAACATTTTGGCTTTGCCTCACCAGATCGAACCTATGTTGATTACAAGGATATAGCCTCTCTCTGGCAGAGAAATCACGAAAAATTGCTGGCCTATGCCCTGGATGATGTGCGTGAAACACGAGCACTTTCATCACTCCTGTCAGGCAGCAATTTTTACCTCTCACAGATGCTGCCCTATACCTACGCCATGACATCGCGTATTGGACAGGCCGCAAAAATTGAAGTTTTGCTTGTCAGAGAGTATCTCCGTCGCAAGCAATCAATTCCAAAACCCTCTTCGGGAGTGCAAGGCTCAGGAGGATATACCGAGGTATTTCTTAAAGGAATTCTTGGACCTATTGTCTATGCGGATGTTGAGTCACTTTACCCTTCGATAATGCTCTCATACAATATATGTCCCAGAAGTGATGAACTGAGAGCCTTTCCCGGGGTGCTTCACGACCTGAAAGAGCTTCGCTTCAAGGCTAAAGAGAGGTCACGCACAGAAAAAAATAGCGGTAATCTCTCCCTTGCAAACAATTTTGACGCGATGCAGGGTTCGTTCAAAATTCTTATCAATGCCATGTATGGATACCTTGGTTTTAACGGTGGTATTTTTAACGATTTTATTGAAGCAGACAAGGTAACGTCAACGGGACAGGCACTTGCACGGCAGATGATCGTTGAGTTTGAAGCACGTGGGTGTAAAATTATTGAGGTCGACACTGATGGTATTCTTTTTATACCTCCATCTGAAGTAACAACTGAAAGCGACGAAAGAAAACTGGTTGCTGAAGTATCCTTGCTTATGCCACAGGGGATCAACATCGGTTATGACGGGCGATTCAAAAAAATGATCTCCTACATGAAAAAAAATTATGCCCTTCTTGGATACGACAATATTATGATCCTGAAAGGCTCATCACTGACCAGCAGAAGCAGTGAAAAATTTGGAAGGGAATTTGTCCGCAGGGGATTTGAAACACTGTTGACTGAAGATATCAGCGGCCTGCACAATCTTTTTACCGAATACCGAAACAAAATTTTAAACCATGAACTGGATATTTCAGATTTTTCAAGAACTGAAAGCCTTAAAAACTCACTTGAACAGTATCTTGATGATGTAAAAACAGGAAAGCGATCAAAATCAATCACCTATGAAATTGTTCTAAAAAACGGCATGACGATAACAAAAGGGGATAGAATTACCTTTTATGTATCAGGAAGTGGAGCCGGATCGGCCTCTTATGACAAGGGAAAACTGGCATCTGAATGGCAAAAAGAGCGCCCGGATGAGAATACTCAATTTTATCTGAAACGACTTGATGAGCATTGTCAAAAATTTCTGCCCTTTTTTAAGCCCCAGGATTACAGTATGATTTTTTCAGATGATACACTCTTTTCGTTTTCTGCTGAAGGGATTCTGCTTCAAAAGGAGATACGACATACAGAAACAAATAATCACAGCCAGGAACTTCGTTGATTCTATTTTGCTTCCCTTTGTAATGTTTATATTGCAAGGTATGGTTGTGTATGAACATTTTCATGGCATTGCGCAGCAACACGAATACGAATTTTTATTAATCAATTCCAAACAATCAGCATGACAGATAATAAAGTACTACAAATAACCGATGACGTCAGTTGGATTGGGGTGCTTGATCCCGGTCTTATCACCTTCGATATTGTCATGGAAACAAAATATGGAACAACCTATAATTCCTATTTTATCAATGCCGAAAAGAAAACGATCATAGAGACGACAAAAGAGAAGTTCTGGCCGTCATATCTTGATAAAATCAAACAGGTGACCGATCCCTCCGAAATTGAGTACATCGTACTTGATCATACGGAACCCGACCATTCTGGAAATGCAAGGAACCTGCTGGCCATAGCACCCAATGCCACTATTGTTGGCAGTGGCAATGCCGTCAAGTTTCTCCGTGATCAAACCGGTCACGACTTCAAGTCACTTGTTGTCAAAAGCGGTGACACGCTCAGTCTGGGCAACAAAACCCTTCATTTCATCAATGCGCCCAACCTCCACTGGCCAGACACCATCTACACCTGGCTTGAGGAAGATCGAATTCTCTTCACCTGTGACTCGTTCGGCTCACATTTCTGCAATGCAGGTATGTTTGATGACCTTGTCGGTGATTTTGATGACTCTTTTACCTACTATTTCGACACCATTCTCAAGCCATTCAGCAAGTACATGCTGCAGGCGATTGAAAAAATCAAACCGCTCGACATCAAGGTGATTTGCCCCGGTCATGGTCCAATTTTGAGATCAAGCTGGAAAAAATATGTTAACCTGTCACAGAAGTATGCAACAACAGCCATCGCTCTACCGCAGGAAAAGAATATCCTGATCGCCTACGTCTCTGCCTACGAAAACACAACATTGATGGCTGAAAAAATTGCTGAAGGGCTTCGCCAATCATGTGACTTCAATATCGATATCTGTGATATAGAAGCTGTCCACGCATCAAAACTTGAAGAAAAAATTGCACACTGCACAGGTATCATAGTAGGATCACCCACAATCAATCAAAATATACTGCCACAGATTTATCAGATTTTCGCCACAATCAACCCCATACGCGACAAGGGAAAGCTTGCGGCTGCATTTGGTTCATACGGTTGGAGTGGTGAAGCTGTGCGCATGATAGAAAGCAATTTCACCATGCTCAAACTGAAGGTTTTTGAGCAGAGTATCGCGGTGAAATTCAAACCCCATGAGCCGGAATTTGAAAAATGTATCGCTTTTGGCAAAGCCTATGCTGACAAAATGATTGAGATAAACCAGCTCAGTTGCTCTCTTTGAAGTTTTTCCTTTTGAATACAAGAGGGGCGTCATCATCCATGACGCTCCTTTTCATCTAAAAATAATCTCTTTAACCATCGTCCCTGTCATCGAGCCATTGAGCTTGGCCAGAATATCCTGTTTTCGAAAATTGAGTTCCATTCTCCATGATGGATTTTTTACCCGAATAAACAACTCACCGTTGGAAAAACGTTCAATAGTTGTTGCCGATGAAATTGCCTCTCCTACAACACTGTGCCAGATTTGCACTGTTTTGTATTGATGATACGCTTCAGTCATTCCCAAAACCTGACACATATCACCAACGACATCGGATATTTTTTTTGGATCTTTGGTTCTCGACACGCCCCTTACTCCCTGATATGTTTCAGTGACTCCATAGAGCAAGTTACAACCTTACTCCCTCCTTTTTTGTCAGTTGAAGTAATGATCGTTTGCCCGCATGTTTCAAGTATACCTAAAATATCGGCAATACGCAGGGCATCCAGCTCACTGAAAAGATCATCAAAGAGGCAGAGAGGTTTTTCTTCGAGGGTCTCGTGGTAGAACCGATATTGAGCAAGTTTAAGGGCGACAAGAAATGTTCGCAATTGACCCCGTGAAGCGTATTTTTTTATCTCTTTCTCTTGAAGTAAAAAGAGCAAATCATCGCGATGGGGACCCGTCATGGTCTGTCCTCTCAATATTTCCTGTTTTCTGCTCTCTTCATATTTTGCAAAAAAAAGAGAGGTGAGTAACTCAAGCGAGGTATCATTACCGATATGTCCCAGGGAAGAACGATAGAGAATAGAGGGAATTTCATCACATGACAATTGTTTGTACAGTGCCTGAAAGTGATGAAAAAATGGTGCCAAAAACTGTAATCGTGCATATACAATGGAGGCTGCAAGCTTTGAAAGAGTTTCAGTCCAAAGCGGAAGCATATCTTTATGAACAGTATTACCAGAATATAACTGTGCAAGCAAAGCATTTCTTTGATGCAAAACCCTTCTGTATGCAAGCAAATCATCCAGATATTTCCTCTCTTTTTGACTGATAAGAGTATCAAGAAAACGCCTTCGTTCAGCAGGTGCTCCGTTAACAATAACGATTTCTGATGGTGAAAAGGTGATACAGGGAATTCGCCCAATATGACGTGAAAAGGGTTTTACTTCACTGTTATCAACAATAACCTGCTTTTCCCCTCCTTTTGTATACACTACTTTTACAATGGTCGAGGCGTCAGTTTCACTAAAAAAATTCCCGTTAAGCGTAAAATAATCAGATGCAAAACGAAGACACTCACCATCAGTAGCGCTAACCTGACTTTTGGTCAGCGCACAATAATGGATCCCTTCAAGAATAGAGGTTTTTCCTGAACCATTCAGACCGTGAATGAGGGTAATGCTATCGCCTGGTTCAAAGGTCAATAACTGATGATTTCTGAAGTTCCTGTACGTTATGGACTGTAATCTCAATACGCTCCCTCAACCCTTCAATTATTGATTCGGACCGGCATCACCAGAACAATCAATTTATCATCCTCTTCTGCTTTATGTGGTTTGAAAATCACAGCAGTTGTCGGACTTTTCAGTTCGATACGAATATCGCTGTCATCAAGGTGTGCAAGAGCTGCCTCAATAAATCTTGAATTAAAACCAATGGTAATATTTTCACCTTCGTAAATACAGGGTAACTCCTCTTGTGCAGCCTCACCTTCGTTGGTGTTTTCAGCCATCACTTTCAAAAGTTCTCCCTCAATCACCATTTTAACATCACCAATACTTGAAAAACGGCCAACACGTCGTACAGAATCATAAATCAGCGACCGATCGATGATCAAGTGCTTGTCATGCTCAACTGGAATAACTGCATCATAGTTGGGATAAGGTTCAACAATCAATGAGGCGTCAAGCACAATATTTCCAATAATAAAACGTACAAAGCGGCGATCAGAATCAACCTGCATAGTCATTGAATCATGTTGGGCAAGTTTCTGCAAAATTGAGAGTACTCTTGCTGGTATGACAATTTTCTGTTTTTCAGCAATATCTGATGACAAACTCTTTCTGCAACGTACAAGTCGATGCCCGTCAGTAGAAACTGCTGTAAGAATACTCCCTTCAAGTTCAAACAGCACGCCCATCATTGCTGGTCTCATGCCATCAATGCTGCAAGCAAAAATGGTTTTTTGAATTAAATCGAGTAGTTCATTGGTAGCCAATTCAAGAGAGATATCATAACTTTTTTCATGCTTCTCTTGTTTACTTTCAAATTGACAGGGTATTTTATACTTGCCCTTATCGGTGGTGATATGGAGTGTTCCATGGTCACTGATTTCTTGACGTTCAATAACAAAAGTTACCGCAGTATCATACATACTTCTAAGAAAATCCTGCAAGGTTTTAGCCTTGATACCAATATTTCCGGTATCAACAGTGTCTACATCACATTTGACAGTTATGGAAAGTTCACCATCAGTAGCAAAAAGAGTCAGGTTGCCAGATTCAATAGATAAGTGAACATTTTCAAAACGGGCATCAATGGCTTTTGCAGGTATGGCCTGGGCAACTTTACCAATGGCATCCTGTAATTGACGGATTGAAGAGGTTAATTTCATTTGCTTCAACTTTAACTATTTAATATTGATAAAAAAATTGTTGTTGTTGTTGATAGTGTGGATATCTGGATAACCTTAGTCGTTTTTTTTGTAAATGACTTTAAAAAAATCAGTTAACAAGAAAATATGTACACTTCAACTGTTGGCTACTTGTGTGTTTGTGTCGTCTGTTTTTGTTTGGGGTTTGTTGATACCTTTTTCCTGGTTACCTGTAGCGTTGATAACTCGGGTGTTGTTAACATGAGACCAACACCCTATCAACATCTTGTGCACACAGCGGGTTACATTGAAAGTATCTCTATTCTTTTTTTGATCTCCTCTACTTTTTTTCGTTCATCTGCCACGGAGTCAACTTTTTTTGTGATGGTGTTAACAGCGTGAATGACGGTTGAGTGGTCTCTTCCTCCGAAGTGCAGACCGATTGTCTTAAGTGAGGAGTCGGTCATAAGTTTTGATAGATACATTGCAATCTGCCGCCCTACGGCGATCTCCTTTTTTTTTGATTTTCCTTTCAGATCATTCGGTGTGATTGAAAGGTAGGAGCAGACCGCTTTTTCGATGGTGTCGAGCGTCAGGCGTTTGGTGGTGTGCCGGATAATGTCTTTCAGCGTTGATTTTGTAAACTGAAGATCAATCTCTCTGTTATCAAGAGACTGGGCTGCGAGCAGTTTCACAATACATCCTTCGAGCTCCCTTACATTTTCGGTAACATTGGTTGCAATGAATTCAATAACAGCTTCATTAAGATTCACTCCACTTTGATGCAATTTACTAAGGATAATAGCCTTCCGCGTTTCGTAGTCCGGGGGTTGAATATCTGCTGAAAGCCCCCAGTTAAAGCGTGATATCAGACGATCTTCAATGCCTTTGATATCTTTTATTGGCCTGTCAGCCGAAAGAATAATTTGTTTGTTTGACTGGTGAAGTGTGTTGAAAATATGAAAAATCTCTTCCTGTGTTTTTTCCTTGCCTGAAAAAAATTGAATATCATCAATAATCAGGACGTCTATTGAGCGGTAAAAAGAGGAAAATTCCTGGATTTTTCCGTTTTGAATGGCGTTAACGAAATCGATGGCAAATTTTTCGCTGGAAACATAGAGTACCCTTTCCGAGAGTCTGTTTTCACGGACACTGTTACCGACCGCCTGCATCATATGTGTTTTGCCAAGTCCTACTCCACCGTAAATAACGAGTGGATTAAATGCGTTGAGTCCGGGACTTTGTGCAACTGATTTTGATGCTGCAAAAGCAAGTGAGTTGCAATCTCCACGGATGAGGGTATCGAAGGTGTACTTGGAATTCAAGTGTGTTTCAAAGCGTGCAAGATTTTTTTCAAACTCCTGATTATTTTTTGTTTGCCTCTCTGTTGCACGACTGGCAGCGATAAAATCGCCGTTCATGGCATTTTGATGTGGTAACTCAATGGTGACGGGTTGCCCTTGTGATTTATCCATAACAATTGAATACATCAGTTTTGCGTCGGGTCCGATCACATCCTTAAGGGCAATTTTTAAAAAAGAGGAATAATTTTCTTCTATCCACTCATAAAAAAACTGGCTGGGAACTTCAATGGTCAGTTCACTTCCTGAAAAGCTCAATGGCTTGATTGGAAAAAACCAGGTTTTAAATGCCAGAGGATTTATTTTTTCCTTGATGGCATTAAGGCAGGATTCCCAGACTTGTTGCTCCATAGAGAGACTTTTCTGAGGTTTTATCTGCGGGTTTTCTTGAGATGGTTTCAAAGTAACTTCAAGCATAAAAAACGGAGATTTGAGGAGTAAGGGTTGATGCGGCCAGCCCTGTCAACATTCACTGTGCACAAGTTAGTTTTTTATGTGGACAAAAAACAATTTCCTTTATGAAAAATCCGTTGTATGGGCGATGATGTTGAGGGAGGGTTTTCAACAGTCTAAGTTGTAATTTTATTTGTTTTTAATATGAGTCCCCTCTCAAGTAGTCAACATGTGTGGATTCTTTTTGATCTGCGCCCCGCTTGGGTTATTTGTGTGTCTGTTTTTTTTATCCACAAGTTATCCACACTGTTGATAACTTGTGGAGGGTGCACTGTTTTTTTTCGGCCAATGACTCTGTTTTTAGCATTAAGAGTCCCCTGTTCTTGTTTGAAGAGGGACTGGGAAGCGGAACCATTTGTTAATGATTGTTCATTGTGTTAAATTGCTAGCCATGTAATTTTGAATGTACATAAACAAGTGTGGAGCTTTAAGCGATGAAAAGAACCTATCAGCCGAGGAATAGAAAGAGAAGGAACAAGCACGGATTCCGTGAGAGAATGTCGACCAAGAATGGCCGGAAAGTGCTGTCAGCAAGAAGAGCCAAAGGGCGTCACTCGCTTTCAGTAAGCAGCGCAATGGGTACGGCAGGTCAATAGGTTGGCTGTGAGAGTGCCAGAATCAAAAAACAATGCTCTCTTTTCGTTTTGAGCAGTTTGCACGTGCATTCTCTCGGCAAACATGAGATTTTGAGAAAAAAGGTGCCGATTTCACTTCTTTTCAAGAGAGGAAGAAGTATGAAAGGTAATTTTTTAAGAATTGTGTATGCCTCCCTTGCGCTTGAAAAAAGTTTTTTTCAGGGAGTTCCAGCCATTTTGTTTGCGGTGAGTAAAAAAACAGTCCCTTCTGCTGTTCATCGCAACAGGGTCAAGAGAATGATGAGAGAGGCTTACCGGCTTGAGAGACCGTTGGTAGAAAGTAGAGCAGAGAGCGAGCATGAAGGGAGTGCCAGTGAAATGCTCTGCATTGCTTTTCTGTATATGGGCAGACGAAAGACTTTCCCGGACCTTGAAGCATTCAGGGAGGAGATCAGGGGATTAATGGCAGGGATGATTCTTTCCTGAACCCTGACTGGTTGGCTCAATGATGAAGTCACGAGTTTTTTTACCGGATAAAGGGATATGAAGAGCATGAGTAGCTTGAAGTTTTTCAATCAGGTACCGATAGTGCTGATAAAATTTTACCGGGCCTTTCTGTCGCCATTGCTTGGCCCGTCCTGCAAATATTTTCCCACCTGTTCCAGTTATTCGCTCGAAGCCTTTCAGCAGCATCAATTTTTTTATGCGTCCTGGTTAACGGTTTGGCGTATTCTTCGGTGCAATCCCTTTTCAAAAGGGGGATTTGACCCGGTTCCTCCTGTATCTGTAAACAAAAAAGAGTATTCTCGTAAAACTAAAGAGAGTGGTAATGGATAGAAATTCAATAACCGGCCTTGCAATTATAGCCGTGATCATGATGGTCTGGCTTCAGTTTATGTCGCCGGATAAAAAACAGATGCCGCCAGCAACGGCTGTGAAAACCGAACAGGTGGAGCCGCAGGTGCAACAAACCTCAGTTGTGCCAGTTTCTGCGACCGATACCTTTGGCCTTTTTGCCGCCTCTTCAGGTGGGGTGGAAAAATTGTTGAAGGTCGACAATGATCTTTTTCGGGCCACACTTTCTTCAAAGGGTGCAACGCTAAAGTCACTTGTACTCAAAAAACATCTGGATGGCAATCGCCAGCCCTTTGATCTTGTCAGCAATGGGAAAAACGGAGCACTTTCGCTGCTTTTTCTTACTCGTGAAGGCAAAAGAATTGATACCCGTGACCTCTATTTCAGTAACGTTACGCTCGATACCCTTCGTACTATTAGTGGAAAAGAGAGTTATGCGGTTCGTTACCACCTTGATGTGGCTCCCGGGCAGGCTATCGATATTACCTACGGGTTTAGTGGAGAGAGTTACAAGGTAGACTATGACGTCAAGCTGACGGGATTCGCCAATGCACTTGCAGGAAATGAATATCAGTTGCAGTGGGATGGAGGCTTGCCTTATTCTGAAAAAAACCGTCCGGATGAAGCGCAGAGCGCATTGGCCAGTGCATATCTTGGCGGAAGCCTGGTAAAGCTTGATGCAAGTAAAGAAAAAGAGTCTTATCGTGAAGAGCAGTCTGGTGAAGCGCAGTGGGTTGGTGTGCGTAACAAGTATTTTGTTGCTGCTCTGATTCCTCACGGCCGTTCAGCCGGAATTTATCTCGATGGCAAAAGAGCGACGGGCAATGATTATGAGAATTACCTTGCTGCGTTGAAGATGGCCGTTCCCGTAACAGGTGGTGTTCTTGATGACAAGTTCAGCCTTTATCTTGGGCCGCTTGACTACAACATTGTCAAGGCACAGCAGGTCAATCTCGAAAAAATCATGGACTTCGGCTGGGACTGGCTTACACGGCCTTTTGCCGAATATATCATTCTGCCGGTTTTCAACTGGATGAATGGCTTTGTCAGCAATTATGGCCTTATCATCATCATTTTTGCCTTCCTCATCAAACTGGTTACCTATCCACTTTCAATGGCTTCAACGAAGTCGATGAAAAAAATGTCGGCCTTGCAGCCAGCGCTCAAGGAACTTCAGGAGAAGTACAAGGACAATCCCGCAAAACTGCAAAGTGAGCTTGGCCGGATTTACAAGGAGGCAGGAGTAAACCCGATTGGAGGCTGTTTACCCGTGGTGCTTCAGATGCCGCTGCTTTTTGCCATGTTCTACGTTTTCCGCTCTTCGATCCAGCTTCGCCAGCACGGCTTCCTCTGGGCAAAAGATCTTTCGGTGCCCGATTCGATTTTTGATTTTGGTTTTGCCATTCCCATGTATGGGAGCCATATTGCGGTTTTCCCTATTCTTATGGCCGTGACGGTGTATTTGCAGCAGAAAATCACCCCGACGACGCAGAGCAATGAACAGATGAAGGTGATGATGTACATGTTCCCTGCCATGATGTTGCTCTTTTTCAACAACATGCCTGCTGGTCTTGGACTCTATTATCTGATGTTCAACATTTTCAGTGTTGCGCAGCAGTATTATATCAATAAAACCACGACGGCTGCCGACATGCCAAAGGTGAACCTTGGCCTTGCCCCTGCCGGTTCTGCGAGAAGGCAGAAAAAAGGGGGAGCGAGAAAGTAGGTACGATGATGGCACCCATTGAGCAGTTTGATGTATGGCTTTTTCGGTTGTTGAACCTTCATCTGGTTCATCCTGTAACCGATGAACTCATGCTCTTTCTGACCAACGGGTGCCTCTCATGGCCTGTTTTTTTTCTTGCCGCACTTTTCATGGTTGCCCGAAAGGGAAAAAATGGCTTTGTGCTTCTTTTTCTCGCCTTTCTCGCCGTTGGACTTGCTGATGTGGTAGCTTCAGGCATGTTCAAGCCACTTGTTCAGCGTATCCGGCCCTGCTTTGCCCTCGACCACGTTCGCCTGCTCATCAGTCAGCCACACAGTTATTCCTTTGCCTCCTCTCATGCCGCAAATTCTACGGCTGTGGCAACGGTGACCTGGATTTTTTTTCATCGCGGCGTGCTGATTGAAAAGCTCTTTACTGGTATCATGATCCTTCTTGCGTTAGCCATCTCCTTTTCGAGGGTCTATGTAGGCGTTCACTACCCTGGTGACGTTCTTGCTGGCATGGTGATTGGGGTGTTCAGCGCAATCCTCGTCTATATCCTCTTTTCCTGGCTCTTGAAAAATATCCTCCAGCCCCGTATGATGCGCAAAGAGAGTCGCAGTCATGGGTGAGCATTACTGGGGTATAGACCTCGGTGGTACCAAAATTGAGGCGGTGGTCACCACGAATGCCATGAAGCCGGTGATTCGTCGCAGAATCGCCACCGAGGCCTCTGGGGGTTACAGCCATATTCTTGAGCGTATCAGGAGTCTGATTGAGATGATCTCTTTGGAATCTGGTATTGCGATCCCTCCATTGATCGGCATCGGAACTCCCGGACGCTATGATGCCGTGCAAGGAGTCATGAAAAATTCTAATACCGTCTGCCTTAATGGCCGCAATCTGAAAGAGGATCTTGAGCGTCTTCTTAAGAGAGCCATTATGCTCGAAAATGACGCCAACTGCTTTGCGCTGGCGGAATCCATGTTAGGCGCAGGCGCATCACTCATGCGCGACCCTTCAAAGCTCGCTTTTGGCATTATTCTCGGAACCGGTGTCGGCGGAGGCATTGTTTGTGGCGGAAAAGCCCGTCGTGGTGCCCACGGTATTGCCGGAGAGTGGGGGCACAATGAGCTTATCCCAGGCGGTGAACCCTGCTATTGTGGTAAACAAGGCTGCGTCGAAACGGTTCTCTCCGGCCCGGCGCTTGAGCGTTATTATCAGCAGTTGAGCGGCAGCTTCAAACCGCTTGAGCAGATTGCTTCTGATGGTGGCTCAGATGGAGCTGCGGCTGCAACCATTCAAAGGCTGCTCTTCTATTTTGGCAAAGCGCTCGCTACGGTCATTAATATCATTGATCCCGATTGCTGCATTATTGGAGGAGGAGTGGGTCGTGTAGAGCAGTTGTATTCAGAGCAGGCGGTTCAGTCTATAGAGAGGCACCTCTTTAACAGCGAACTTCGAACTTGCTTTCTCAGGCCGCTGCTTGGCGACAGCGCCGGGGTTTTTGGAGCAGCGTTGTTGACTCAGACGTTATAAGAGGCCAACGAAAAGGGTATATCCGTGTCAACAGCTTCGATCAAAATCCTGAGCGACAACTTGATCAGGTTTTGCTCGACAAGGTGTTCACCGATAAGGCGTCCGGGAAGGACACGAAGAGGCTC
>SESA01000619.1_pt1 | contig 21947 bp, 20 predicted proteins | sample 3171451 | NCBI WGS metagenome assembly SESA01 (sample SAMN06051862, study PRJNA518727) | freshwater metagenome | biome: subpolar coniferous forest; feature: holomictic lake; material: water; isolation source: holomictic Lake 227, 8 m depth | place: Canada: near Kenora, Ontario | collected...
ACGGTCAATGACTGCCTTCCAGAAAGAGATGAATCCGCGGCTTAAAAGCGCCACTCAACCGGCACCTCAAGGGCGCAGGCCGATGGTTCGGTCGTGCGGGCGCAATCGCGGCAGGGTCGTCGCGGTACGAGGGAACGTTGTGGACGCGCTTTTTGAAACACGATTGCCCCCGATCAACAATCTGCTCTTTACCGGGGGCGGAGCGCATACAGTGATTGAAGTCTTCGCTCAGACTGATGCTCTTCATGTCCGCGGCGTTGCCCTCACGTCAACTGACGGACTCGCCCGAGGCGATCCGGTCGAAGACAGTGGAGCCCCGTTACGGGCGCCGGTGGGGAAAGCCATTCTTTCGCGCGTCTTCAACGTTTTCGGCAAGACCGTGGATCGTGGCGGCCCGGCCCGCGGAGTGGAATGGCGGTCGATCCACCAGGAACCCCCGCCGCTTGCCCGTCGAACCACAAAATCGGAGATCTTTGAAACGGGGATCAAGGTGATCGATCTGCTTGCGCCATTGGAACGAGGCGGCAAGGCGGGGCTCTTTGGCGGGGCGGGCGTAGGCAAAACCGTCCTCCTGACCGAGATCATCCACAATATGGCGGGAAGACATTCCGGAGTCAGCGTCTTTTGCGGGATCGGCGAGCGGTGCAGGGAAGGAGAAGAACTTTACCGGCAGATGAGGGACGCGGGCGTGCTCTCGAACACGGTGCTGGTTTTTGGACAAATGAACGAACCCCCCGGAAACCGGTTCCGGGTGGGACACGTCGCGCTGACCATGGCCGAATACTTTCGCGACGATGAGCATCGCGACGTGCTGCTGCTGATCGACAACATCTTCCGTTTTATCCAGGCGGGGGCCGAAGTCTCGGGCTTGCTGGGGCAAATGCCTTCGCGGATGGGCTATCAGCCGACAATGGCTACGGAGTTGTCGCGCCTGGAGGAGCGCATCGCCAGCACCGACACTGGCGCCATCACCTCTATTCAAGCCGTTTACGTGCCGGCGGATGATTTCACGGATCCTGCGGTGGTTCACACATTTTCGCATCTCTCGGCTTCGATTGTCTTGTCGAGAAAACGCGCGAGCGAAGGGCTGTTCCCGGCGGTCGATCCGCTCGAATCTCGATCCAGGATGTCCTCGCCTGCCATCATAGGGGAACGGCACTACCGCATCGCTCAGGAAGTCCGAGGGATCCTGGCCCAATACGAGGAACTCAAGGACATTATTGCCATGCTGGGGCTGGAGCAGCTTTCCAGCGAGGACCGCAAGATTGTGTTTCGCGCCCGGCGTTTGGAACGCTTCCTCACGCAACCGTTCTTTGCCACGGAGCAGTTTACGGGCATTGGAGGCAAGCTGGTTGGCCTTGAGGAGACGCTTATCGGGTGCGAACGAATCTTAAGGGACGAATTTAAGGATTATCCCGAATCGGCCCTTTATATGATCGGCTCAATTACCGAAGCCAAAACGCCCGCAATCTCGGCGGAGCCTCAGCCGAAGGAGAGTCCCGATGCCAATCGATCCCTTCATGCGGCTTAGAATCCTGCTTCCCTCGCGCCTCTTCCTCGAATGCAATGAAGTGAAGCGTATTGTCGCTGAAACCGCGTCCGGCTTCTTCGGGATCTGGCCGCGACGGCTGGATTGCGTGGCACCGCTGGTTCCGGGCGTCTTTCTCTATGAGGCCCGGACTGAAGGAGAACGCTTTGTAGCCGTTGATGAGGGTCTGCTCGTTAAGACCGATCTTGAAGTAACCGTCGTGGTGCGCAATGCGATTGGAGCGGCGGATTTAGGGCAGGTCCGAAAGGCAGTTGAGCGCGAGATATTCCATCTGGACGAATATGAAAAGGGGATGCGCGCGGTTCTGGCCAAACTGGAGAGCCGCCTCGCCCGGCGATTGATGGAAATACATCATGAGCGAAAAACCTGAACCCAAACCTCTGCCGAGTCCCTTGGAGAACCTTGCGGAAAAGGTGGGACGAAATGAGGCGCGTAAACTGAAAGCGCGCCGGCAAAAGCCGCGGAGCGTGCTCGCGGGGTTCGGTCTATTTGGGCTGGTCGGCTGGTCTGTGGCGCTCCCTGCGATGCTAGGGGTGGCTTTGGGCGCATGGATCGATGGGCATTACCCGGGCCAGTATTCCTGGACGCTCATGCTGATGATCCTCGGAGTGCTCCTGGGATGTGCAAATGTCTGGTATTGGATGGACCGCGAGCATCGCGAGATAAGCCAGGAACAGGAGGATCCAAAGCATGAATGAAATGCTTGGCCTCACGGCGGCAGGGGCAGCTGGCTTTGTCGCTGGAATGCTTTTCTTTTTCGGGCTTTGGCTGACGGTGTCGCATTTCCAGTCGGCCCGTTATTCCCTCCTGCTTATAGCCTTCAGCTTCCTCGGGCGGACGGCGCTGGCGCTGGCTTTGTTCTGGTGGGCTGCGCAGGGAGTCGCTAGTCGGCTGATAGCGGTTTTGATTGGATTCCTGGCGGCCCGCACGCTCGTGCTTTGGCTGGCTCGAAACTTGGATCGCCAAGTGACGGTATCTAGCCAATAGGCTTCGGAATGAAAATTACCTTTTATGAAATGCGGCTTTCAGCGCCAACGGCGCGACCCCATACCAGCCTGGGGCATCGCCCCAGGAATTTGCGCCGCAATGGTTTAGGGCTGAAAGCCCGAACCATTCCGGGGAGATGGGGCGGGCTTTCAGCCCTGATCGCGTTGTTTTCGGGTTCCTGGGGCTTCGCAAAGCCTCCGCCCCAGGCTGGTATGGAACGGACCTTTGGTCCTAAGCAAAAACGATGCCGAAGTCCTAAGCAAAAACGATGCCGAACATTGTCGGCCTCTCGCCTGCGTCCGGAAGCGCACCCCCACAGGCGAGACGCCTGTGCCACTCTGCCCGAGCTTCCTCAACGAATGATCCGGCAAGGCACGCAGCCGGGGGCGCGGCTGGCTCGATTTCTGCCACTTCCCGAAAGGAGCCGGAATGCACCTTAGCCCGGATCAGGTGATTTTCTGGCAGCATGGCGTTCTAAAGCTGAACTTAACCATCGCCGCCACGTGGACCGTTATGGCGCTCCTGGTCATCGGGTCGAGGCTCATCACGCGCCGCCTTTCCTCCGGCATCCAGATTTCCCGTTGGCAAACGGCACTGGAGATTGTGATCGGCATGGTTTGTGGGCAGATGGCCGACATGGGCCTTAGGCGGTCCGAAAAGTTCCTCGGTTTTATCGGCACGCTGTTTCTCTTCATTGCGACCGCGAATCTTTGTGCCGTTCTGCCACTCTATGAACCGCCCACGGGATCGCTCTCCACCACCGCGGCCCTGGCGATTTGCGTTTTTGTGGCCGTCCCGGCTTTCGGAATATCCGAGCGCGGACTGTTCGGATGGTTGAAGAGTTATTTGGAGCCGACATTCCTCATGCTGCCCTTCCACTTGCTCAGCGACTTGACGCGCACTCTGGCGCTGGCGGTGCGCTTGTTCGGCAACATGATGAGCGGCACGATGATTCTGGCCATCTTGTTAAGCGTGGCGCCCCTGTTTTTTCCGGTCCTCTTCATGGCTCTGGGGCTGATTACGGGTTTGGTGCAGGCTTACATTTTCACGATTCTGGCGATCGTTTACATCGCCGCCGCCACACGTCCCACCGAGGGGCAAACTACGAGGTGACATTATGGACAGCGCACAGATTATTCCAATGGTGACGATCATCACAGCCGCTGCGGCAACCGTCATCGGTTGCATTGCACCGGCAATCAACCAGGGCCGCGCCATTTCGACAGCGCTGACCGCCATGGCCCAGCAGCCCGATATCGCGCCAACGATCACCCGTACGCTGTTTGTGGGGCTGGCAATGATCGAGTCGCTGGCGATTTACGCCTTCGTTGTCTCGATGATTTTAATCTTCGCCAATCCTTTCACCCATGCCGCAGTGACGGCGGGCGCGGGGCGCTAAAGCATGTTGATCGATTGGTTCACAGTCGGGGCGCAGATTGTCAATTTTCTGGTGCTCGTATGGCTTCTGAAGCGCTTCCTGTACCGGCCGGTCCTCGACGCAATCGATCAGCGCGAACGGAGCATTCGAGACGCCATCGAATCCGCCGCACGGACGCAGGCGGATGCGGACCAGGCTCGAACCGAATTTGAGCAAAAGAATGCAGCCCTTGCACGGGAGCAAGAGAGCCTTTTGGATCGGGCACGGAAGTCGGCGGAAGCCGAAAGACTCCGGTCCGTCGAATCAGCCCGGACTGAGACGGCGGCGCTGCGAGCAAAATGGATGGAGAGCCTCGCCGCCGAAGCACGTGCCCTTCGCGATGATCTGACCCTAAAGGCCCAGGATGAAATCATCGCCATAGCGCGCCAAGCCCTCCGCGATTTTTCCGGCGCGGATCTGGAGGAGCGCGCGGCGTCGCTCTTTGTCAAACGGCTCAAGGAACTGGATCTGGAGGAACGGCGCCGCATTGCCTTGGCATTAAAAGAAAGCGGCGAGGCAATGGTGGTCCGCAGTGCTGCGCCCGTCGCGGCGGCGGCACGGCAACAGATTGAAGCCGCATTGACCGAACTGTTCGATCCGAAGGCTTCCGCTCGGTTTGAAACGAACGAGAGCTTGGTCAGCGGATTCGAAGTAGCCTTGGGTGGCTATCAGCTTTCGTGGACGCTGCGGGAGTACCTCGACTCCCTTCGGAAAGCAGCGGCAGAACAGATTGCGGCGAATGCCAAGGAGGTGGCAAATGGCCCCGCGAACTGATTCCCCCCCGCCGATTCTGGAAGCAGCGCTCAGTGGCATCCGGCAAGCGCGCCAGAAGCTTGGATTCAGCCTGGTCGAACGAGAAATTGGCACCATCCGGACCGTCGGAAACGGAATTGCAATCGCGACCGGCTTGCCCAAGGTGGGTCTCAATGAACTGGTTCGGTTCCCTGATGGATCGCTGGGGATCGCGTTCAACATCGATGAGGAGGAGATCGGCATCATTTTTTTGGGCTCGGGAGCGCAGGCATTTTCAGGAGAACAAATCGAGCGCACCGGGCGGGTCATGGACGTGCCGGTCGGAGAAGGGTTGCTCGGGCAAATCATCGATCCCACCGGAAAATCGCTTGCCGCCGAAGGCGGAAGCAGCCCGGCGCGGCGACTGCCGATCGAACGCCATGCCCCGCCGATCATGGATCGAGCTCCCGTGCATGTTCCATTGCAAACCGGCATCAAGGTCATCGATGCGCTGATCCCCATCGGCCGAGGCCAGCGAGAGTTGATTCTGGGCGACCGCCAGACCGGCAAAACCGCCATTGCGCTGGATACGATCATCAACCAAAAGGGCGGTGATGTCATTTGCATCTATTGCGCTATCGGCCAGCGCGCCTCCGCGGTTGCATCCGCAGTGGCTGCTTTGAAGGAAAAGGGAGCGATGGATTACACGGTCGTGGTGGTCACCGAAGGGAATGATCCTCCCGGCCTCAAATATATCGCCCCGTATGCAGCGACCTCGATCGCTGAGTTCTTCATGGAGCAGGGCCGCGATGTGTTGATCGTTTACGACGATCTGACCCAGCACGCGCGGGCCTACCGCGAGCTTTCATTGCTTTTGCGCCGTCCTCCCGGTCGGGAAGCTTATCCCGGTGACATATTCTTCATCCATTCAAGGCTACTGGAGCGCGCCACTCATCTGCGCGCGGAACTCGGCGGCGGCTCGCTCACTGCATTGCCGATCATTGAAACCGAGGCCGGAAACCTCGCTGACTACATATCCACCAACCTGATTTCGATCACCGATGGCCAGCTCTACTTGTCGTCGGAACTTTTCGAACTCGGAATCTTGCCGGCCATCGATGTCGGCGCCTCGGTTTCCCGCGTCGGCGGCAAAGCCCAGTTGCCTGTCTTCCCTCGCTTGGCGAGCCGGCTGAAACTCGCCTACTCCCAATTTCAAGAAATGGAAGTCTTCGCTCGTTTTGGAACGCATCTGGATGAAAACGCGCGGAGGACACTGGAGCACGGTCGGCGAATTCGAGCGTGTCTTGGGCAACCTCAGTTCGAACCGCTGTCGGTTCCCGGGCAGATTGCGGTGCTGGTGGCTTTGTCATCCGGCCTTTTCGATACCGTGCCCCTCGCACGCATGCCCGCGGCGGAGTACGCCGTGCGGAAAATTGTGGACCAGCTTCCGGAAGCGCTTCTCCAGAGCGTTTTCAGCCAGACTGGATTGAGCATTGAGGAAAGCAAACTGGTTAGCCGGAAGGCGGAAACTGCTTTGATTCCATTTCGCGTATGAGCGAGACCGTTCTCAGCTTGGGCCGGAAAATCAACGTTACGCATGATCTTTATGGAATCGTCCGGACGATGAAGGCGATTGCGGCATCGAACATTGCCCAATACGAAAGGGCCGTGGAGTCGCTCAGGCTTTACATGCAAGCTGTGGAATTGGGATTGGTCGCTTGCCTGCGGCATTCGGAACTGCCGACTGACGGCGGGGAGGAGGCCGAGGATGGTCGGCTCGTATTGGTGATCGGGTCGGATTATGGGATGGTGGGCCAGTTCAATGAGCATCTGGCGGAACGGGTGGCGCAAAGTGAACGCCCGGGTTCCGGACAGAGTCTCCTCTGGGCTGTGGGTGAGCGCATCCAAGCGCGGCTTGAGGACGCCGGATTCACCCTTCAACGGCTTTACCCCGCGCCCAATTCGTTGAGCGGGGTCACCCCGTTGGTTGCGCAGATTCTCCTCGATAGCTATGAACTGACCAAAGGGGACCGGCTCAAGACGCTTCTGGTATTCCATAACCGGCCAAAGTTAAAAGCGGGCTACGAACCTGCGTCGCAGCGATTGCTTCCGCTGGATGCCGAATGGGTTCGCCGCCTCAGCTCGATCCCCTGGCCCACCATAAAGCCACCGGAAGTGATCGGCTCGGGAGAGATCGCGCTGGCGGCCCTGATCCGAGAGTTTCTTTTTGGATCGCTCTTTAAAGCATTTACGGAATCGTTGGCGGCGGAAAATGCCAGCCGTTTTGCTGCCATGCAAAGCGCAGAACGCAACATTGAGGAATTCCAAGCGGAATTGACCCTCCGTTTTCATCGCCAACGCCAGCGCGCGATCGACGAGGAACTGGCCGATGTGATTAGCGGCTTTGAAGCGCTCTCTCGCCGTTGAGTTGATACGGTTGCTAAAGCGAAGGTGGCCTTGCGGGGTGGATCGATCGCGAGACCGCCGCATTTCTCCCACGCGAACGCCCTTTGGTGGGCGAGATCCGGTCTCAAGGCGGCAGTGAGATGGCTGAGCCGCGTGCAGAGGGAGTTGTTGCTCCCACGAGGTACACTGGTCCGCAGCCGAGTTATCACTGCGGCGGTGCAAAAAAAAACGGTAAGGTCAGCTCGCCTATTTGGCCCCTCTCGGGTACCGATTCCGTTTTAGCGGAACTATTGGAGTTAACCTTACCTAAAAAGGATTCGTCAGAAATCAGGGAATGGGCGTGTAAAAAAGCGAAAAAATCTTTGGATGGCGAAAGTTCGGTTCAATACAGAGCGGTCGCGCTGGCGGTGACGGGGCGGGAGCAAAGCCTTGCCGGAGAAATGCTGAGATGATTGGCATTTGGGCCAACTGCGAGGTTGAGTCTGGTCCGGGTTTCCCTCATAGTCTCCGACTCTCATGCCCACCCTGAACTGGATTGGAAAAGACGCCGTGGTGAACCATCACCAGCAGGTGCCGTTTCATTTGCTTAAAGACGTGCCCGAACTCGCCTGCGGCGAGCCGGGGGACGGCAATCTCATCGTGCAGGGGGACAACCTCGTGGCGCTCAAGGCCCTGCTCCCGTATTACGCAGGCCAGGTGAAGTGCATTTACATTGACCCGCCCTACAACACGGGGAACGAGGGGTGGGCCTACAACGACAACGTCAACAGTCCGGTCATCCGTGAATGGCTCGGGAAGACGGTTGGCAAGGAGGGGGAAACGCTCGATCGTCACGACCGCTGGTTGTGTATGATGTATCCGCGCCTGGCGCTGCTGCGGCAGTTTCTCCGTGAGGATGGAGCGATTTTCATCAGCCTCGACGACAACGAAGTGGCCGCCTTGCGGGTGTTAATGGATGAAATTTTTGGAGGTGGCAACTTCATTGCGACATTCGTTTGGGAGAAGCGAACCACGCGAGAAAACCGACGGGTATTTTCGTTCAAGCATGATTTCGTCATTTGCTATGCGAAGGTAAAATCCAATTTTGAGGCAGTTCGCAATAAACTGCCATATACGGAAGCCGTTCGTGGACGATTTAAGAATCCTGACAATGATCCGCGTGGAGTTTGGCAATCAGTGTCGCTGGCTGCACAAGAGGGACACGCTACGGAGTCACAATTTTATACAATCGTTACACCGTCTGGACGCATACTCATTCCGCCCGCTGGGAACTGCTGGCGGGTTACGGTTGAACGCTTTTGCGAGCTTCTTGCAGACGACCGCGTTTGGTTTGGTAAACACGGGAAAAATGTTCCACGGCGAAAAGTGTTTTTAAGGGAATCGGGGGAGGAACTTGTCCCGGAAACAATATGGACTGCCGCAGAATGCGGAACGACTGATACTGCGACAAAAGTTCTCAATGAGGTTTTCGGTGGATCCTCAGGCTTTGCGACCACGCCAAAACCGCCAGAGCTGATTGAGCGCATTCTCCAAATATCCACCAACCCCGGCGACCTCGTTTTGGATTCCTTCGCCGGTTCGGGGACGACTGGGCACGCAATTCTGAAACTCAACCAGGCTACACCCGACACAGAGTCGCGTCGTTTTATTTTGGTCGAAATGGAACCACAAATCGCCCGTAATATTACCGCCGAGCGTGTTCGCCGGGTAGCTCAGGGCTACCAGAGTGCCAAGACTGGGTGTATCGAGGGTTTGGGTGGCACCTTTCGTTACTGCGAACTGGGCGAACCGCTCTTTGATGAAGGTGGGCGGATTCGGGACACCGTGCGGTTCGCAGACCTTGCCCGGCATGTCTATTTCACCGAGACCGGTGAACCGCTGCCAAGGGAACGCATCTCTGCAAAGTCGTCGCTTATCGGTGTATGCCGGGGCGTCGGTATTTACCTTCTCTACAACGGCATCCTGGGCGACAAGACCGCCAATGGTGGCAACGTGCTCACTCGGGCGGTGCTGGCCCAACTGCCGCCTTTCGATGGCCAGAAGGTCATCTACTGCGCCGGATGTCTGCTGGGGCGCGACCGTTTGCAGACGGAACGCATCCTCATTCGCCAAACTCCCTACGAAATCAAAGTGTCGTGACCGCAACCCCAAGCCACCCATGAACCCTGAACCCTCTCTCGAAGCCCGGATTCTCACTATACGCAACCACAAGGTGTTGTTGGATGCCGACTTGGCCACCATTTACGGCGTCCCTACGAGGCGGCTCAACGAGCAGGTCAAGCGCAATGCCGATCGTTTTCCAGAGGATTTCATTTTCCAGCTCACTCCCGAAGAAAAACAGGAGGTGGTCGCAAATTGCGACCACCTTGCCAAACTGAAGTTTGCCAAGAGCATGCCCTACGCATTCACCGAGCACGGCGCCCTCATGACGGCTATGGTTCTCAATAGCCCCGAGGCGGTGAAAATGAGCGTTTTCGTGGTGCGAGCGTTTACCCAGATGCGCGAACAGCTTGCTACGAATGCCGCCATCCTGAAAAGGTTGGCCGAAATTGACAAGAGCCTGCTGGAACACGATCAGGCGCTCAACGTCATCTGGCAGCAGATTCAACCATTGCTATTGCCGCCCCCCGATGCTCCCAAGCCCCGCATTGGGTTTCACCCGGAGAATCAGGCATGATTGCCCTCAAAGAATATCAAACGCGGGTTCTGGATTCCCTGCGCACCTTTTTTCGGAAGACCTCGCAGACCCAAGACCCTGCCAGGGCATTTGCAGACGTCACAGAGACAACCTTTGGCCTGCCGTTAACTTACATCCCAGGCTCCGCGGCGGGCCTGGAAGCTCGGATGCCTTACGTCTGTCTGCGCGTCCCCACGGGCGGCGGCAAAACGCTGTTGGCCTGTTACGCCGCTGGCCTTGCGATGGAAGAGTTGCTGCACGCCGAGCGCGCCGTGGTGCTTTGGCTCGTGCCAAGCAACACGATTCTGGATCAGACCGCCGATGCGCTACGTGACGTGCGTCATCCTTATCACCAAGCCTTGAAGTTGGCGTGCGGAGTGGTGGAAGTGGTGAAGATTGACGAAGCACTGCGTCTTTCCCGGGGAACCGTGGAAGGGCAGACAGTGGTCATTGTGGCCACCATCCAATCGTTCCGAGTGGAGGATACGACCGGGCGTCAGGTTTACGGGCAGAACGGAGCCTTTGCAGAGCATCTGCTGAACCTGCCCGCAAACCGGGTGGCCGATCTATTGCCAGGAGCGGGCGGCAAACCGAAGCCGTCACTCGTGAACATGCTGCGGCTACGTCGTCCCATCGTGATTGTGGACGAAGCGCACAACGCCCGAACCGACCTTTCATTTTCGACGCTGGGCAACGTGCTTCCCTCGTGCATCATTGAGTTCACAGCGACCCCGGCCCGGACAAAGAATCCGTCCAATGTCCTGCACAAAGTCTCTGCGGCGGAGTTAAGTGCTGCAAAAATGGTGAAGCTGCCGCTGCGGGTCATCACGCGGCATCCCAGTCAGCGGGACCAGTTGATGGCCGAAGCAGTGAGTTTGCGGGCAGACCTGGAAAAACTCGCCATTGCCGAATCGCAAGCGACGGGCGAATACCTGCGGCCCATTTTGCTATTCCAAGCAGAACGGGTGGAATCGTGCGAACCGCTGCGGGAGCGGTTGGTGAACGAGTTCGGCATCGGGAAGGACGAGGTGAAGATTTCCGTGGGCAAGCTCGATGAGTTGAAGGGTGTCGCCGATATTTCCGCACCCAAATGCCCAGTGCGCTTCATCATCACCGTGGAAAAGCTCCGGGAAGGGTGGGACTGCCCATTTGCCTACGTCCTGTGCAGTCTTAAAGAGACGCGGTCGGCCACGGCCATTGAGCAGATAGTCGGGCGCATTCTCCGGTTGCCGCAAGCATGTGAAAAGAAACATCCCGACTTGAACTGCGCCTACGCTTTTTCGGTATCGGATTCGATTGCGGAAGTTCTGGCCGAGTTGCGCGATGCGCTGGAAAGCAACGGTTTTACGGCAGCGGAAGCGGAGCGCATCCTTATTCCCGTGCCGCAAGGGATCCTGCCGTTGGGCGTTCAACCCAAGACGTTGCAAATGGAGCCGGAGAAAATAGACGCCACGGTTGCTCAGGTGCAAAGCCTGGCGCTCGCCGGGAAAGTCCGAATAGACGCAGCCAAGGGGGAAATCACGGTTTTGGTGCCTCTCGACAAGGAGGAAACGGAGAAGCTAACGAGTTGCGTCACGACTCCCGAAGCGAAACGCAAGGTGGAGGAAGTTGTCGAGTTCGTCCGCGAAGCAGAACGCGCCTACGGCGGGCAGGGCAAACCGCGTGTCGCCTCGCCTTACGAACAGCAGTTGGATTTCATTGTCCCACTTCTCTGCGTTAAGGAGGATGGGATGCTGTTTGAGTTTGAGAGCACCTTCCTGCTTGAACACCCGTGGAAACTGAGTGCAAAAGATGCAACCCTGCGCGAAGGATATAACCCGCTGCAACGACCTGCGGGCAGGGCAGGAATCCTGGACGTATCGGCTACCGGGCGCATCGAGACGAGTGTGGTTGCCGAGACCCCCGACACTGATTTCGTGGCGACCCTGCACCAGCAGGTGCTTCAACTCGGCGGAGCCGGGGATTGGTCATTTGAGGAACTCGTCGGTTGGCTCGACCAGCACATAGACCACGCCGATATTCCTGTGGGTGAATCGGGAGAGTATTTGCGGAAAGTGGTTCGCGGGTTGATGGCGAAATACGCCATCTCCGATGTGGGAGTGCTTGCGCTCGACCGCTTCCGGTTGCGCGACGAGATTGAAGCGCGAATTGACCAACACCGGGATTGTGAGCACAAGGCGGCATTCCAAGAGTTTCTGCTCCCTCAATCCCTGCTGACGGTGAGTGAGGAACGGGTTATCAATTTCAAGACAATGACCTATGAGCCAAGCTGGCTATACGAAGGCGGTTTCCAGTTCAAGAAACACTACTTCGGGGCAAAGCCTGGCGAACTCCGTGAGAAAAAGGGAGACGGCGGCCTCACGGTGGAGTTTCAATGCGCTCAGTTCATTGACGGCCTGCCGGAGGTGAAATACTGGATACGTAACCTGGCGAGCAAGGCCACCTCTTTCCGGCTGCAAACTTCGTCCCAGTGGTTTTACCCGGACTTTGTATGTCAGCTCGTGGATGGGCGCGTGCTCGTTGTGGAATACAAAGGCGAGCACCTCTGGGCGGAAGCGGAAGAGAAACGGGCAGTGGGCGCGGTGTGGGCGTCCCGGAGCAAAGGCCGCTGCCTTTTTGTCATGCCTACGGGTGGGGATTTCTCGGTGATTGCGAAGGTGGCCCAAGCCAGATAGCTGCCCTGCTGGTGATTATCGGTCAATTCGCTTCAACCAGGGGAGCGTGGGCACGATTTGGCAATAAGCAGGGCGTTCTAAGCACTTGTGCGGCTTTCTATTCTTGAAGTCCCATACCACTCGGCGCGGCTCAGCGGAACGTTTGCCTCGCCACTAGCGCTCAGTTTGGCGAGCAACGTCTGGTACACAGCGAGGAATCCGAAGTTGAACCGGTGAGCCGAACCCGCCATGTAAGCCCGCCAAGTGCGATAAACTGGCTCGCTGACAAACTTCAGAGCCTCTCCATGGTGCCTTTCCAAACGCCGAACCCAGTGGCGAAGCGTCAGCGCGTAGTGTTCCCGGAGATTTTCAACATCCCTGATTTCAAAACCCGCCACCTCAGCAGGAGCGAGCATTTCCGAAATGGGGAACAGATCGCTGTCCGGGAAAACATACTTATCGATGAAGGAAGCTTCGTGCGGGAGAGCCGGCACGGCCCCCGTGCAGATGCCGTGGTTTAGAAACAAGCCCCCCGGCTTTAACAGCCGGTTTACGGCACCGAAGTAGAGGGGCAGATTTGTGCGGCCGACATGTTCCACCATCCCAACGCTGACCACGGCATCATAGTCCTCATGCCCTTCGAGCGCCCGGTAATCCTGGAGCCGAACCTCAACGCGCTCCTGCAAGCCCAATGCGGAAATCCGCTGATGGGCATATTCCGCCTGGCGTTCGCTTAACGTGATGCCTGTCGCCCGGACACCGTAGTGGGCAGCAACGTGTAGGATCAGTCCTCCCCAGCCGCATCCGATGTCCATTAACCGTTGCCCGGGGCGGAGACCGAGCTTGCGGCAAATGGTGTCCAGCTTATGGAGCTGGGCGCTGTCCAAATCGTCGGTCGCATTCTGGAAATAGGCGCAGGAATAGACCTTTCTGGAGTCCAACCACAGGGAGTAAAAATCGTTGGAGAGATCGTAGTGGAATTGAACGGCGGCTTGGTCGCGCGAAACGGAATGTTGCTTTTCGTCGAGAGCCGCCTGCCGCAGGCTAACTGGCTCTCGGTCGGCGGGACGAGGCGGCAATTGCCACAAAAGGTGTGCCATTTTAAGCTTCTGCGACCATCCATGGGTCTGAGCGCGAATGATGTCCGCCAGTTCGAACGCGGCCTCCATATCGCCTTCCACATCAAAGTCGTTTTGCAGGTAGGCTTCGCCGAGTGCGGATTCCGAGTTGGCCAGGAGCATTTCGCGCAAAGCTCCGGGGTGATTGAGGACCAAGGTTGTCCCGCAGGAATCAGACGCATTTTCGGGCCAATACGAACCATCCCAAAGCCGGATCTTGAGGCGCTGAAGCGGTGAAGAACCAACCAGTTCCTTAAGGATGCGATGGGTAAGGTCTCGTGAAATCTCCACAGGCGTTGTAGGCGAGGGCATACTCATGACTGTCTCATCGAACAACCACGGGCAGCAGGCCGTAGGAGAAAAATGCCGGGCGGGTTGATGCTTTCATCGCCGCCTATAACGAGGAAGCGACGCGTTTCGAGTGGAGCAAGGTGAATTACCCGAAGAGGTCCTTGAAGTGCATGTCTTCGAAGAAATCAATCCCCAGGAACGATTTCAACCAGTAGAGCACCAGGATCAGCACGACGCCGACGGCGAATAAAGTCCCCAGCACAAAAAGTCCGGCCATCAAGAGGCTGCCCCAGCGGCCTATTTCTCGATGCAATGCATTGGGTTTTGCTGCGGGCTCGCTTCGCCGGCCGAGTTCGTTCTTGAGGCGTTCGTTTTCCCGCGCGGCAAGGCCTGTCGCTTTCGCCTCGGCATGGGCGGCGACTCCGTCGGCCACGAGTTTTTCCAGCTCATGCAAATTGAAAGGTTTGGAGACGAACCGATATAAAACGGCCTCGTTGATGGCGTAGATCAGCACATCGGGATCGATGTTGCCGGTGAGCAGAATGCGGCGGGTGAAGGGGAATTCGTTATGGATGCGCGCCATGAACATAAGGCCCGTTTCGCCGGGCATGTTATCGTCGCAAATCAACACTTCGACTTGCCGGTTGCGCAAGAGCGGCTCGGCTTCAAGGACACTCTGGGCCGTCAGCAATTCGTACCGACCCGCGAAGGCGAGATGGAGCACCTCAAGGACACTGGGATCGTCGTCCACCGCCAGAATGACGTGACGTTGCTGCGGGGGGTCCTCCTTGTTCATGCTCTGGATTTGATTTGTTTAAGAAAAGGCCAACCGGTCGCGGCCAGCACTCCCATGACGACGGCCCCCCGCCAGATGTAGGCGGGGAAACTTGCGGTGGCGGAAGCCGGGACGAGCCACGCCAACGCTCCGAGGGCGAAGAGCGAGGATGAGACGGGAGGGGCCACTTTGCGAATAAACAAGCCCGACATTTCCAGGAGGCTTATCTTCAAGAAATGGGCCGTCAGCGGCACGAGCCAGAACCAGCCAAGCAGCACCGTGGGCACCATGGTTCCAAGGGCGACGCCCAAGATTCCATAATGGCGCACGAGAATGAGGCTGGCCGCAAGGTTGATCCCTGCATCAACGAGGCTGATTTTCAGCAGCTTCCGCTCCCACCCGCACATCATCAGGATGCGTTTTGAGCAACTGTTGGTGAGGAGTGAACTGAACGTGGCCAGGAGCAACGATTGGCCCACCCAGAACGTGGAGGAATCGACCGCCTTCAAGCCGGTCAGCAGCTTGATGATCGGAACCATGTAAACGGCGCAGAGGCCATAAAGAGGCGTGGTGAGAAAGAGCGTCAACTGGGTGCTCTTGACCAGAAGCTCGCGCAAGCCGCCGTGGTCGTTGTGAACGTTCATCTGGGCGGCGGCGGGCGTCAGGGCGTCCTGCATCTGCACGGAGAAAAGGCCGAACATCTCCGCGGCCTTGTAGCCGGCTTGATAGAGCGCGACAAAGCTGATGCCGATGCCGATGCTGATGACGGCCTGGTCGGTGCGCGCCATGATCAGGTTGGTGAAGGTGATCAGGTAGGCGACGATCGAGAACGAGAGCACTCCCTGGATGGCGGCAAACCGGAAGTGTTTCGGGTGCAGGCTGAATCCCTTGATCCGCTGGAACACCATGATGAGCGCGATGAAATTGGGCGCAACGGTGGTCGCCACGCTAATGAAAACGATCCACGGAAACGCCCATTCGGCGAGCAGCGCCCAGGTCATCAGGACGAGATTGAGAATCAGCGCCCCGATGGTGACCCAGTTGGCGAGGTCGATCCGCTGCAGGCCCCGTAGCATTTCAGGGAAAATTCCCAGCGGGAACGCCAGCGCCATGGCGGTAAAAAAAATCGTGTAGCCAATCCCGAGGGTATGCAGGTTTTCCGGGCTGACCTTGGTCCATATCAGGAACCATGGCTGCGCCACCGAGAACACGGCGAGGATCACCGCGCCGAGAAACGCGAACGTCCAAAAGATCGTGCAAATCAGATGATTCAGCTCGCCGATTTTATTCGTGGCGGTTTTCTCCGCGACGGCTTTTTGTGCGGTGAAGCCGAGGCCGAAATCCAACAGGATGGTGTATCCAAAGAGCGACCAAAGCAGGGAATAGAAACCGAATTGTTCCTGCGAAAGGTGCTGGAAGGTGAGCCGGAAGAGGACAACGCCCGAGCCCATCCGAAGGAGGGTGCGCAGGTAGTTGGTGCCAGTGTTCCGCCAGAAGAATTTTTGCCAGTCGCGACCGCTCATGCTTTTAGGGATTGGTTCAGAGTGGTCTCGATTTGGGTGGTGATTTCTTCGATGTCGTAGCGCTCCCGCACCTCGCAGAAGGCGGTTTCCGCCATCGCGCGGCGCAAGGTGGGTTCGGCTTCCATTCGCAGAATTTGCGTGGCCAGGTCTTCGGCGTTGCCTGTGCGAAAGGCCAGCGCGTTTTCGCCATGCCGGATCAGTTCGCGGCTGCCGCCTTCGAGCGTGCCGACAACCGGCAACCGGGCCGCCATGGCTTCGAGTGGCGTGAGCGCGAACGGCTCTTCCCAGGCTGAGGTGAAGAGCAGCGCATCGTATTGCGAATAAACCTGCGCCATTTCCCCCGCGCTGGCGGTCTTGAATTCCACGCGCGTCCCGAGTTCGCGCGCTTCGTCGCGAAGCTGGTTCATGTAGTCCTCATCGCCCCGGCCATAGAGCGAGAGAGAAAAATGGGAGGGAAGTCGCTTCATTGCCCGGATGGCGACAAGCGGGTCTTTGTCCTCGGAAAGACGGCCCACGTACAGGAGCCGGGTGAAGCGCTCGCTGTCGGAACGAAGCTGGAATTTCTCGGTCTCGATCCCGCAATAGATCACGCGGGCGTGCTGGAGATCATACCCTTTGGCGATGGTGATTTGCTTGAGCGCCTCGCTGCAAAAGTAGATGCGCCGAAACTCGATCTCCGGCCAGGGAGCAAACGGCGCGTTGGCCTTGATGGCTGAAGCCAGCCCGCTGAGTTTAAGGAGCGCACGCAGCACTCCGGCGGCGGCTCCGCCCGAGTCGCCATTCCACCAGCGCAGCCAGACATCGGCCTTGAGGCTGCGGGCGATCCAGTGGTCGGAGACGTCATAGACCACAGGCCGGCCACATTGCTGCAACGCCAGGGTGAGCGCTTTGCTGATGCCGCCCAGATTCCACACATGCACGACGTCGGGCTGGAAGCTCGCCAGTTCCTCTCGCAACACCGCTTGGTTGTGTTTCTCCAAAGCGTAGAGCCGCTGGATCGGCAACCACGGGTGACCGAAAAATCCGTGGACCCGCAATCGGCGATGGACGTGCCCCTCAGTCTGTTCCCCCTCGACGCCGTGCGTGGAGGTGAGGACGCGAATGTCGTGACCACGGGCGCGAAGCCGATCGATGATCTGGCGGCAGCGTTCTTCATACCCGCCGATGGCGTGGGGCGGATAGAGATTGCTCAGGACGAGGATTTTCATGCGGTCGGGTTCTAGCTCCGTTTATAGTGAGTCCAGCCGGCCCGATAGCCGTCGAGTTTGCCCAGGCGCTGCGCAATGCGAACGGAGACGGCGTGCGGCCATTCCAGAAGCCGCCCTTCCTTTAAGCAGTATTTGAAATCCCTCATCGCATCGCGCAGGGAACCGATCCCTACGGTGTAATGGAGATTGTAATTCCTGACGGGCGTGGAACTGGTGGCGGCCAGGGCGAAAGTGTCGCCATAGCCCCGTTTGTAAGCCTGCTTGAGCGTGTAATTGTGGGAGTGAATGGCGAGCGATTTTTCCGCGAACACAATAGCCCACCCATTGGATTGGAGTCGGCGGGACCATTCGTCGTCTTCGGCGTATTGCAGATCTTCGCGAAAAGGCTGCTCTTCCCAGGCCCGGCGGTTGACGACACAACTCACCATGCTGAAGAAATGCTCCCAGTGGACCGACTCCCGGTTCGGACCGAAACAGCGGTCGTAGTCGTGGGCAAAGACCGCCTGGCAGTCCGGGCGCGGGAGTTGACGGCTGAACGCCGTGCCGACTTTCGGTTGCGACTTTGCCGCCGCGAGCAGTTCCGAGAGCCACTGCCGGTTGGCCGGTTCGCCATCGGAGTTAAGGAAGACCACCCATTCGCCTTGCGATTCCCTCATGCCACGATTGAGCACCACGCCGGGAATGTATTCCTTGGGCAGGATTTGGATCAGCTTATGAGGGTGGGTCGATTGGATGATCTCGACGGTGTTGTCCCTGGAACCGGAGTCGATATGGATCAATTCCACGCCCCCGGAATAGTCCTGTTCGTAAACTCCCTTAAGCGTCGCTGCGATGAGCGGGCCGTCGTTCATCGACCTCATGACTACGGAAACCGGAGAATGCATAGGATTCTGACTGGCGAAATGGAGGTAGGTTATCTAAAACGGTGAAAACAATGACGGGTTCTTGCGTAAGCTTCCAGCTAAACTGTCGGGAACACGCTTTTTTGAGCGTGATCAAAAGTGGTGCGGAACTGGGCTTGAATCTCAGCGCCAACGGCGCGGGAGCATTTAAGGTAAGTTCTAATGCGCTCGTTCCCAATCTCCCGATTGGGAATGCCAATGTCTGCGAATCTCCGATTCGAGCGACGTTGATCGCGATTGCGGTATCCGAGGTTGCCAGCGTAGTAGAAGCGGCATCCCTGCCGCTTCGCTCCTTGTGGAAAGCGGCTGGAAGCCGCTTCTACTACGGACCCGCTCCCAAACCTAGGAAGCTTTGGAGTTCCGCATGGCGCACTCTCCCATCGACGGTTTGCGAATCGGAGATTCGGGGACAAGTGCGTTCCCAATCAGGAGATTGGGAACGAGCGCGCAAGTGTGCGCATGGTCCTGATCCAAAGCGCCAAAGGCGCTGCGCCATACCAGCCCAGGTCGGAGCGCAGCGCAGGCCTGGGTTGTGGCAATGCTATGTTTCAGGGCTGAAAGCCCGTCCCATCGCACGGCGTGGGCAATGGTCCGGACTTTCAGCCCTGTTTCATCTCTCTCGAAATTCCTATGGCGTTGCCATAGGCTGGTATGGGGCCGCGCCTTTGGCGCTAAACCTACAACTTGCTCTAGCGCATCGCTGTTAATTATCCTTAATCCCCCCTTTATCCATGAAAGCCAGCCGCATCATTCATGTGCCCCGTCGCTTTGTAGCCCATGAGTGGGGCGGCACGGAAACCGTCATTGGATCGCTTGCTCTGGAACAACGAAGGGCGGGTTGGCAGCCCGAGATCCACACCGCGCTGGCACTCAGCGACGAGCGCGCCGGGGAATGGAACGGCGTGCCCGTGCGGCGTTACGATTATTGCTACCCGTTTTTCGGCCTGAACGCGGCGCAGAAGGCGCAGATGGACAAAAAGGGAGGCAACCTGCTTTCCCTGCCGCTGTTTGCCTCACTGGCCACCGCTTCGAACGTGCGCATGTTTCACGCCCACGCGCTCAAGCGACTGGGCGGCGAGGTTTTTTCGGCGGCGCGTTGCCAGCGGAAGCCGTTTGTGGTCACGCTCCACGGCGGGGTGTTCGATGTTCCCCAGGCCGAACTCAGCCAGATGATGGAGGCCCAAAGCGGCAAGCTCGAATGGGGCAAAGTCTTCGGCGCCCTCTTTCGTTCCCGGAAGATTCTGGAAGAGGCAGATGCGGTGATCTGCGTCGGACGCAGCGAATACGACCACGCCAAAAAATCGCTCGGCCACGACCGGATTCATCACTTGGGCAACGGCGTGGACCCGGACCGCTTCGCCAGCGCCGATGGCGCCGCCTTTCGCCGCGAGCACGGGATTCCAAAAGAGGCGGTGGTAATGGCGTGCTACAGCCGGTTCGATCCGCAGAAGGACCAGAAGACCTTGATCGAAGCGTTTGACCTCCTCGCAGGCGAGTTCCCACAGCTTTGGCTCGTGCTCGCCGGTCCCCAAACCTTGCCGTCGTTCGTGCATCAACTCGATGATCGCATCGCCGCCAGTCCGTTCCGGGAACGCATCCGGCGGCTCGGCGCCTTGCCGTTTTTGGGGGGCGCGCTCGCGGATGCCTATCACGGGTGCGACGTGTTTGTTCTTCCGTCCCGGCACGAGCCTTTTGGCATCGTGGTGCTCGAAGCCTGGTGCGCCGGAAAACCCGTGGCGGTAAGCCGCGTGGGAGGCCTGCAACATTTGGTGCAGGAGGAGGTCGATGGGGTCTTCTTCGCTCCGGGCGATGTGGCGGATTGCGCGGCCCGGCTGCGGCTGCTGGCCGGGGACGCCGCACAACGCGCACGGCTTGGAGCAGCGGGCTGCCGCAAAGCGCGCGAGGTCTATTCCTGGCCCCGGATCGCGGAGGCGACGGAGCAAATATACGCAGGGGTCGAAGAACGCCGGGCCTCCGTGAACCCGCGATGATGGATCTCGTCAAAGCGCCGATCATCCTTTTCGGCTACCTGATCCTCGCGCCGCTACTCGGTTTTCTGGGCAAAGGCTCGCGGAAGGTCCAAGGCTGGATTTTTGCGATGATGGCCTTCATGACCTCCTGGCACATCAACAAGTTCACCTTGATGCTTTGCTCGGTGGAGAAATACCGGGGGCACACCAAGGGGTTTGAATTTTCGTTCATCGAAATCCTCGCGCTCTCGCTCATCATCGCCTCCGTGCTGGAGCGCAAGCCGGCGGACCGCGCCTGGCGTTGGCTCCCGCCCGGTGCAATCCTCTATCTACTATATTGCGCCGCCTCCTGGGCTTCGGTGTTCGCGGCGCCCGATCTCCTTTACGCCTTAATGGGCGGGGTGCGGTTGACCAAAGCCGTCATTATATTCATTGGCGCGTACCATTTCATCCGCAAAGAGGAAGACCTGCCTATCCTGTTAAAGGCCCTGGCGTTCACGCTGGTGGTTCAGGCGATCGTGGTGCTGAAGATGAAATACGTGGATCATTTCTACCAGGTCCGCGGCTGGTTCGAGCATCAAAATCCCCTGGCCATGTGGGCTTACATGGGGGGGCTGCCGCTGCTGGCGACGGCCATGACGAAGGTGAGTCAAAATGAGACCCGCTGGTATGCCGCCGGATTTACGGCCAGCGCCATCATCGTCCAGAGTTCGCTCTCCCGCGCTTCGCTGCTGGCGTTCGCGGCCGGCGTGATCCTGGTGGTGGGGCTTGCGACGGTTGACCGCATCACTCCCAAGCGAGTGGTGTTTGTGCTGGGAATGAGCGCGGTCGGGTGCCTGGGATTACTGCTCTGTGCCCATACGATCATCGCCCGTTTCCATGACGAGGGAAATCAAGCCAGCGGCGAAACGAGGGTCGTGATGAACCTCGCCTCAAAGGAGATGCTTCATCATTCCCCCGTGGGGATCGGGCTAAACAATTTCGCCCTGACTATCAACCATCCGTTTCCCTACGGCGACGTGATCGACGACGCCGAGCGCGATCACGGGCACAAGGTGGACGAGGACTATGCAAAGGGCGTTGTGGAAAGCCACTACTGGCTGCTGCTGGCTGAAACGGGCTATCCTGGATGGGCCGCCTACCTGCTCTTCATCGCCGCCACGCTTTGGTGGTGCCTGCGCGGGGCCTTGTACTGGCGGGGAGAGATTCCAGCGGCGTTTCTAGGCGGGTTGTTTGTGGCGCTGCTTCTCGTTTACTTGCATAGCAACCTGGAGCGCGTGCTCACCCAGACCAAGAATTTTTCGATGTGGTTTATTCTACTCGGCGCGGCGGCGCGCCTTGAAACCTTGAGGCGGGCTGCACGGCGATGACGAAGCGGCTCTCCAGAAGAAAGCGTTGGATGCTTGGAATGGCTGCGGGCTTGGCCGCGGTGTTCGCTGTATTGATCTGGACCCAGCAGGAACTGAGCGTGGTGGTTTACAACAACACCAGCCAGCCTTTTGGGAATGTGACGGTCTCCGCCGGGGCGGAACGGCGGGAGATGCCGGCACTCGGCGTCGATGAGAGTGCATCCTTCAGCTTTAGGGCTGTCGTCGCCCCGGCGGATGTGCAGTTGCTCATCGACACGGACCCCTCATTGCGTTGGAACGCCCCGAGTTTGGCGACGCCCTCCACTTCCCGGCTGACGCTCCGGGTGGATCAGTTTGGTGGGGTGACAGTGACGGTCGAAAAAACCTGG
>SESA01000620.1_pt1 | contig 21943 bp, 17 predicted proteins | sample 3171451 | NCBI WGS metagenome assembly SESA01 (sample SAMN06051862, study PRJNA518727) | freshwater metagenome | biome: subpolar coniferous forest; feature: holomictic lake; material: water; isolation source: holomictic Lake 227, 8 m depth | place: Canada: near Kenora, Ontario | collected...
TTTAGCGCTGATTCCGGTGACAGGACAGCCGGAAATATTAGCAATGGTTAATTATGAAAGTAAGCCGGAAACGCCAAGACGCGAGGGGATAGCGATTATGGACGTTGATCCTGCCTCTAAAAATTTCGGCAAGATTTTAAACGATATTCCTTTGCCGGGCGATTTGGTTGCTCATCACATTTTTTACAAGAAAGACCTTAGCAAAGCCTATATTACTTCTTTAGGAAATGGCGCACTTCATGTGATGGACATGAAGCATGTTCCCTACCACATCAAAAAAATAGATATACCTGCCTGCCAGGTGAGTGAAAACATGGTGTTTTCTAATGACAACAAAACCTGGCACTTGACCTGTATGGGCAGCAGCAATGTCATTGTCGGAAATGCCCAAACTGACCAGCCAACCCAGTTTATCGCCGCAGATTCCAAGACCCGATTTATTCGTTATCCGCATGGTATCGGTCTGCAAGAAGACATTGACCGCATTATTGTGACCAGTACCGTACGTCCTTCTGATCTGGGCGATCCAGGCGAAACGGTAACCGTCATCGAAGCCGGTAGCGGTAAAGTGTTATCTACCCACAAACTATCTGACAAGCCTTCGCCTTCTGGTGTAGCGACAGTAGAAGCGGTTTTTCTGCCCGAGGCAAATTCGCCTATGGCTTATATAACCACAATGTTCGGCGGCACACTTTGGACAGGCTTGTGGAATTCCGACAGCAAGGCATTTGACTTTGCACAAGCCTACGAATTTAATCACGCCACACAGAATGTACCACTGGAAATTTACTTCAACGAAAAGCATGACCGACTGTATATCACCACAGCCAACCCGGGTCATCTTAATGTCTTCGATATCAGTCAATCTGCATTGAAACCGATATTACTAAAGTCCATACCGACTGCCGCTGGCGCTCATCATGTCGTATTTTCGCCAGACGAGCATTATGCCATCGTAGAGAACAATTTTTTGAATCTTCCGGATATGAATGACGGCTCTTTGACCGTTATTGATATGACTACTTTTGAAAAAGTTGCCAGTATTGATACCCTAAAAAAACAAGGGTTGCTTCCTAACAGTATTATTTTAATGCCGAAATGGCATCATGATACCGCGCATTAAAAATGCACAAATCACCGGTTTTATAAAAAATCAAGCCACCTTTGGCGGATGAGGTTAAGCTTATTCGCCAAAGGATTACGCACCAATGTCATTAAGTTAAGCGCCTCTTTGAAAGATAAACCGTTGGCTGAGCGAAGCCGAAGTCGGCAAAATCGCTTCGACTTCGCTCAGCGAACGGCTTAACTTAACGACATTGGATTACGCACTGTTAAATGGCATCAAGATTCAGGGTATGTTGATCCAATGCCCATTGCACATGCTCTCTAACCATTTCAGAATGATGTTTAAGCTGCGGTGTTAAAGCTTCAATAATAAGCGGTGATACCGGTGCATTGCCCAGCGCTACGGCAGTGTTTCTAAGCCAGCGATCATGACCAATCCGCCGTATTGCAGAACCTTCGGTTTTTGTTAAAAAAGTATCTTCACTCCAGGCAAAGACATCCAGCAATTGCTGGGTATTCAGTTGCTGACGGGGATTAAAGTCTGCTTCAGCCGTTAGTTTGGCAAAGCGATTCCAGGGACAAATAATCTGGCAGTCATCACAACCATAAATACGATTACCTATTAACGGTCTAAACTCTTCAGGAATTGATCCATGCAGTTCAATGGTTAAATAAGAGACGCAACGCCGCGCGTCAACTTGATAGGGTGCAACTATTGCCCGGGTTGGACACACATCAAGACAGGCAGTGCATCCGCCACAATGAGTGCTGGTCGGCTTATCTACCGGCAACGGTAAATCAATAAAAATCTCGCCTAAAAAAAACCACGAACCGGCTTTGCGGTTGATTAAATTGGAATGCTTGCCTATCCAGCCTAAACCCGCCTTTTCGGCCAAGGCTTTTTCCAAAACAGGCGCACTGTCAACAAAAGCCCGCATTCCTAAATTGAATTGCGGTTGTTGCAAGAATGAAGAGACGTTGGCGTGTATTTTATCAGCAAGCTTTTGCAAGCGATTACGCATCATTTTGTGATAATCACGACCCAAGGCATAGCGTGAAATATAAGCAGATGTGGGATCAGCCAAAGACTGATTCATGGCGGCAGCCGACTCTGACTGGTAATCCATCCGCACAGTAATAACCCGGGTAGTGCCCTCATGTAATAAAGCAGGGCGGCTACGCTTAAGGCCATGACGCTGCATATAATCCATTTCGCCATGAAAATTATTCGCCAGCCAATTTTCCAGATAAGCCTCTGCATCTGATAAATCAGTATCGGTAATACCGACTTGCTGAAAGCCCAACTCCTGCCCCCACTGCTTAATTTGCAAAGCAAGTCTGGCCATCTCTTGATCGCTAATCTCGTTCATGCCGGAAAAACCGGTTTATCCACGAAAAGCACGAAAAATTTAGAAAAAATACTCATGCGTATATTCTTTCCAAACAGGCGCAGGGTGATGCACATTTTTTCGTGACTATTGTTATTTTCGTGGATTACAACATTTTTAAGATAGTTGAATCAATAACTTAAACGCTGCTTCTGGTTCTGGATTTATTACTTGAGTTACCGGAAGGCTTGCGTGCCTGATTAGAGTTTCTGGGCGGACGTGGAGCGCGTGGTGGTTCCGGCGGCATCGGTGGTGCAACATCGGCCGCCTCAAAACCGACAATCTGCTCGCGTTTAATCGGCGCACCAATTAATTTTTCAACCAGTCGCAAGGCAGAAACTTCATCATGGGAGACCAATGAAATGGCTTGTCCTTCTTCCCCCGCCCTGCCAGTACGGCCAATTCTATGGACATAATCGGCGGGTGCACGGGGCAATTCATAATTGACCACATGCGGGAGCAAGGCAATATCAATGCCTCGCGCCGCCACATCGGTAGCTACCAACACCCTGATTTCACCGGTTTTAAACCCGGATAAAGCGCTGGTTCTTGCGCCCTGGCTTTTATTGCCATGAATGGCGGCAGCTTTTATATTAATCTTGTTGAGTTTTTCAGTCAATCGGTTGGCACCATGCTTGGTACTGGTAAATACCAACACTTGTTGCCAGTCATTGGTTTTTATCAAATGGCAAAGCAGTTCGGCTTTATTGGCCTTATTGCAAAGATAAGCAATTTGCTCAACCGTTTCTGCTGCGGTATTACGAGCCGCCACTTCGATTTTTATCGGATTGACCAGCAAGCCTGTAGTGAGCTTGCGTATATCTTCGGAAAAGGTCGCTGAAAACAACAGGTTTTGGCGTTTTTTGGGAAGCAGTGCAATCAATTTACGAATATCGCGAATAAAGCCCATATCCAACATCCGGTCTGCTTCATCCAGTACCAGAGTTTCTACTTTATCCAGCTTGACTGCATTTTGATTGACCAAGTCCAGTAAGCGACCTGGCGTGGCAACCAGCACATCAACACCGCCTCTTAAGCGCATCATCTGTGGATTGATTTTTACGCCGCCAAACACCACTTCAGTTTTTAAACGAGGATGTAAATGGGCACCGTACTTACTGACCGATTCACCGACTTGTGCAGCAAGCTCACGGGTTGGCGTTAATATCAACACTCTGACAGGACGGTTGGCACCGTAAGAATGCTGCGATAAGCGATGCAGAATAGGCAGCGCAAAGCCGGCTGTTTTACCGGTGCCTGTTTGAGCGGCGGCAAGTAAATCATGACCGTTTAAAACAGCAGGAATGGCTTGTAATTGAATAGGTGATGGTGTGGTGTAACCGGCATCAGCAATAGCACGTAAAAGTGAATCTGATAAACCGAGTTTTGAAAATGGCATGTATTGGGTCTCAATTGAAGGCTGCTGTTTATTTATATCTTGCAGCACTGTATAAAAAATGAATTTCTTGCTATGAACGCAACTTAAAAACCGCAAACAATTTAAAATTGCCGCTATTTCTAAAGACTATTGGCGCTTTTGATCGTGACAGGATTAGTGGACGTTATCGGTAACGCAGGTTAATGAATTCTATCTGTATTGCTGTACGTGGTGCCCCAAAGTGGATTCGAACCACCGACCTGTCCCTTAGGAGGGGACCGCTCTATCCAGCTGAGCTATCGGGGCTATTGTGTAATTCTACCATAAAGCGCGTCATGATATGCTTACGTTTTGTTATTTGTTTGTTTTTAGAGTAAAAAATAACAGATGATGATTATTTACATCGACTATTTGTAAAAAAATACATTCACCACGAAAGCACTAAGAGCACAAATATTTCTATATATTATAAGCTGCATAATAAAATTAACAGCGCCTCAATTTCGTCCCTTTAGCCTTTAGCCTTTAGCCTCTAGCCTTTCACCTCATCCATCTATCCATTCATAGAACTCGGTCAAGGCAGGGTCGCATTTACAGCAACTGGTTCCGCAAGAAGCCTCTCGCGACAATTTTCGCACATTGCCTTTGCTTATCCACTTGCCCAGCATACCGCGCAAGGCATCCGCATCCATATTAAAATGATTGACCAAATCAGCCAAAGCGACTCTATGCTGTTGTTTTAAATAACCACGTAAATCAGATAAGATCACTGACTGACTCCCCGACATGCTTTGTAAGGGTATTTTTTCCGGTTAACCACAAGCCTGCTAAAACCAATAAAAAAACACTAATTAATCCGCTAATCCAAGTCAACGAATAATCAGGATGCTGGCTATAAGTCATCGCCTGATAAAAAATAGTGGCTGTCATGTAGGCAATTCCGGTAGTCCAGAACACCACAAAAAAAGTCCAGCCCACATTGGTTTCTCTATAAATCGCTGCCGTTGCTGCCACACAAGGTGCATAAAGTAAAATAAACAACAGATAAGCAAAAGCGCCTGCCTTGCCATCAAAACTATGCTGCATCGCTGAAAAAGTATCTGTTTTAACATCCTGCTCACTGGCTGCAGAAGCTATATCATTGACTGTACCAATATTTAATCCTAAGGGATCTAAAATATTATCGGCAATAGCACTTAAGTTCTCCGGTACGGTTGCACAAGCAGCCATTAACGCCTCTTTAAGATTAAACGGTGTTTTATCTGACAGTACCTCAGCAGTGGATCCAAGTTGGCTATATAATGCATCAAGCGTACCAACAACAGCCTCTTTAGCGAGTACACCGGTAAAAATACCAACGGTTGCAGGCCAGTTGTCTTTTTCTATACCCATGGGTTTAAAAACCGGCGTTAAACCTCGCCCGATTTCACTGAGCACTGATTTATTGCTGTTTTCCTGACCAAAACTGCCATCCGTACCCAGCGCATTAAGAAAGTTTAAGACTAATACCATGGGTATAATCACCTTACCCGCATTGAGCAAAAATGATTTGAGCCGATCCCCGGTTCTGATAAAAACCCCGCGCAAGGTCGGCAAATGGTAGGCAGGCAATTCCATAATAAAGGGCGCAGACTCACCTTTAAATAACGTGTGACGCATAATTAAGCCCGTTAATACGGCGACGGCAATGCCCAATAAATACAAGCCAAAAACCAGATTCTGCCCACCCACCGGAAAAAACGCCGCTGCAAACAAAGCATAAACAGGTAATCTGGCACCACAAGACATAAACGGATTCATTAGGTTAGTCAGAATTCTGTCACGTTGATTTTCAAGTGTTCGGGTTGCCATGATGGCGGGCACATTACAACCAAATCCGACTATCATCGGTACAAATGACTTGCCCGGCAAGCCAATCATGCGCATGAATCGATCCATAACAAAAGCCGCTCTGGCCATGTAACCTGAATCCTCCAGAGCCGATAAAAACATAAATAAAAAACCAATAATCGGTATAAAAGTAGCGACTACCTGAATGCCACCGCCGGCACCCTTGGTAATCAGGACAATCAGCCATTGCGGAAAATTTAAGTCGGTCAGTACCAAACTTAAACCATCAACCAATAACGCACCGACCGATTGGTCAAAAAAATCCACAAAAGCACTGCCGATATTAATGGTAAACATAAACATCGCGTACATAACCAACAAAAATACAGGGATTCCTAAATACCGGTTCAAAACGATATGGTCGATTTTTTCTGTAGTATGTCGACTTACTTCATTAAGCCTGCAAACGGCACCTTGAATCAGGTTATTAACAAACCCGTAACGGGCGTCCGCTGCAAGAATATCTATTTCATCGTCTGTTTCAAGCTCTACACCACGCTGTAATTTGGCGACTGTTGACATCAGTGCTGTTCCGGCAAACTGTTTGGCGAGAGTATCGTCTTCTAATAATCTAACGGCCAGCCAACGCAAATCACACTGGTGCTGAATGGCACTATCAATCAATTCGGGGGAAATAGCCTCGATAGCTTGCTCTAAAGCGGGTGCATAACTAATGCTTACCGATGGAACCGGCTTGGTAATGGCGGCTTTGTTAATTTGAGATTTTAAGGTAGCGATACCTTCTTTGGTGGAGGCTGCAATAGGAATAACCGGACAGCCCAACTGTTCTGCCAAAAAATCACAATCAATTTTAATACCGCGCTGCTTAACCGCATCCATCATATTGAGCACCAATATCATGGGTACGCGCATTTCGATAAGTTGCGACGTTAAATACAGGTTTCGCTCTATATTAGAGGCATCGATAATATTGATAATTAAATCGGCTTCCCTGGACGCAACGTAATCCCTTGCCACTTTCTCATCCAAAGAAACCTGATCATCTGCGGCTTCTAACGAATAGGTTCCTGGCAAATCAACTAGTTCAATCAGTTTATTGGCATGAGAATATTCACCGGTTTTTTTTTCAACGGTTACGCCCGGCCAGTTGCCTACATGCTGCCTAGAACCAGTAAGTACATTAAAAAGGGTTGTTTTACCACAATTAGGGTTGCCAACCACACCAACCGTAAAATCAGTTTTCATCACAGCTTCTCTATCAACAATATTCCCGCTTCGTCTTTACGCAAAGTTAACGAAAATCCACGCAATTTAATTTCAACAGGATCACCCATGGGTGCAAATCGGGTAATACTGAATTCAGTACCAGGAGTCAAGCCCATGGCCAGTAACCTTTTTCGATAGGGCTTACCGGCTTGTTCAAAGCCGACTATCTTTCCCAAATCACCTACATGAAGATTTTTTAAGCTCATCGCCATAAATTTAGCCTTGAATAAAGTGTTGTTAAAGATACAAAAACCCAGGAATCAATAATCATTCTCATTTAAGAACGAATATATCATACAATCAAGCTCAAACAAAACAAGACGTCATTAAAATTGATAAAATATGATGTGCCCAAAAAACAGCACTCTATTGATGCTAAGCAAACAGTAACACAGGCGCAAGAATGGAAAGGTGTATTAATTGGATTACCGGGATATATCTGGTGGGATGATTATTTTTATTTACTAAGCCGGATTAGCTTTTGGCGTTATGATTTTGAAACATAAAAATCAACCGAACTACTCGTAAAATTGAATAGCAGATATTAGCGTTTATGTAAGTGTGGACATGCGGGGAGTAATAAACAAGTTGAAGAACAACAAAACCTGATACTAAAAAATCAACGCAAAAACAAGAATCACAATAAATGATGAAACCTCTTATCTATTAACTTGTTGTTGCGTTGATTAATTATTTTAGTCTATTATTTCGTAATTTTGACTAGCGGCATCAACTCGATCACGTAACTCTTTACCGGGTTTAAAATGTGGAACATGCTTTTCAGTCAATGCGACAGATTCACCCGTTTTCGGATTACGACCCATACGTGGAGGGCGTTTGTGTAACGAAAAACTGCCAAAACCTCTAATCTCAATTCTTTTTCCAGAAGATAATGCCTGGTTCATTTTTTCAATGATGCATTTTACTGCCAACTCTACATCTTTCAGTGCCAAATGCGGTTGTTTGCCAGCAAGTGCTTCAATTAGTTCTGATTTTGTCACATTCTATCCTGTGAAAAAGAAAACGCAGAGGATCTGTGTTATCACAGACCCTCTTCTAAAGTCCTTATTTTTCCAACTGCTTAAATAAGTCAGCCATGGTAGGCGTACCTACTGATTGCTGAGAATGTTGGGAATGATCTTTAATAGAATGTGTTTCTTCATCTTGATCTTTCGCTTTAATTGACAAAGAAATTGACTTGCTTTTCTTGTCTACGCCGATAAACTTGGCTTCAAGAGTATCGCCTTCTTTAAGCAAGGTGCGTGCATCTTCAACTCGGTCACGTTGAATTTCAGAAGCACGTAAATAACCTTCAACATTATCCGCTAAAGTAATAATTGCACCTTTAGCATCAACTTCTTTGATAGTTCCTTTTACCAAGCTACCTTTTTCATGGGTCGCCAAAAAGTTTTGGAACGGGTCTTGTTCAAGTTGTTTGATACCTAACGAAATACGTTCACGTTCGGAGTCAACCGCTAAAATAACAGTTTCCAGTTCATCGCCTTTTTTGAACTCGCGAACTGAAGCTTCACTGTCATCTGCCCATGAAATATCAGACATGTGAACCAGACCATCAATACCGCCGTCAAGACCAATAAAAATACCAAAATCAGTAATTGATTTGATTTTTCCTGATATTTTATCGCCTTTGTTGTGCGTTGCGGCAAACTCATCCCATGGATTGGTTTTGCACTGCTTCATACCTAAAGAAATACGACGACGTTCTTCATCGATTTCCAAAACCATGACTTCAACGTCATCACCTAACTGAACAAGCTTGGATGGGTTAACGTTTTTGTTGGTCCAGTCCATTTCAGAAACATGCACCAAGCCTTCAACGCCTTCTTCAATTTCAACAAAACAACCGTAATCAGTTAAATTGTTTACTTTACCAAATACGCGTGTACCGGCAGGGTAACGACGAGCAATGTTTTGCCATGGATCTTCACCCATTTGTTTCATGCCCAAAGATACACGATTTTTGTCTTTGTCGTATTTCAGGACTTTAACTTTAATTTCCTGACCGATTTCAACACACTCAGACGGATGACGTACACGACGCCATGCCATATCAGTAATATGCAACAAACCGTCAATGCCACCCAAATCAATGAATGCGCCATAATCAGTCAGATTTTTAACAACACCGGTAACCACTGCGCCTTCTTCGAGTGTTTTCAGTAATTCTTCTCTTTCTGCACTGTATTCTTTTTCTACAACGGCGCGACGTGACAGAACAACGTTATTACGTTTTTGGTCGATTTTGATAACTTTAAATTCCAGATCACGATTTTCCAGGAAAGTCGTATCTCTGATTGGACGAACGTCAACCAATGAACCAGGCAAGAAGGCACGCAAAGCTCCAACCGACACTGTAAATCCACCGCGAACTTTACCGGTAATACGACCGATAATGGTCGCTTCTTTATCAAAAGCAGTTTCGAGTTCGGACCAGGCTTTGTTTTTCTTCGCTTTATCTCGGGAAAGAAGGGTAGCGCCTAAACCGTCTTCAAATAAATCAAGTGCAACTTCGACTTCATCGCCAATTGCAACTTCTAATTCGCCATCGTTGTTTAGAAACTGCCATTTAGGAATGACGCCTTCTGATTTAGAATGTGTACTAACAATAACCATATCATTTTCGATATCAATTACTGTACCCATCAACATGGCACCAGGACTCATTTTAGTTCTGGTTAAACTTTCTTCGAGTAATGCAGCAAAGCTTTCGCTCATTTTATTATTTCCCAAGTTTGTCGAAACTCGAACAAACCTTTTCTTTATCAAAGTTAAAAAAAACCACACTTACAATTAAGTGAGGCCAGACAAAAACCCTTAACGGATTAAATTCAAAACTTCTTCAATCACGGCATCTATTGTCATGTCTGAAGAATCAATATAAAGTGCGTCACTTGCCATTGCTAATGGAGCGGTTTTACGCTCCCTATCGCGGCGATCACGCACGTCTATCTCATTGGTTATTTGTGCAAGGTTAGCATCTATTTCTTTTTCCATCAACTGTTTATATCTTCTTTCAGCCCTTTTTGCTGCGCTGGCCGTTAAAAAAACTTTATTATCAGCCTCCGGAAAAACGACAGTCCCCATATCTCGGCCATCTGCAACCAGTCCAGGTGCCTGCCTGAAATCTCGCTGCTTCTGCAGTAATACCCGCCTGACGTCCGGCAGTGCGGCAATCCGTGAGGCGATACTACCTGTACTTTCAAGCCCTAATTGACTGGTAATGTCCTCGCCATTGAGTTTGACGATTAATTCATCACCACAGTCAAACTCTAACGTCATCGCTTGCGCTACTTTAACAATTTCACTGACATTTTCAAAATCAACAGACATCTTTTGCAGCGCAATAGCCAATGATCGATAAATAGAGCCACTGTCCAGATAATTCCAACCCAGTTTTTTTGCTGCCAATCGACTGACTGTCCCTTTGCCGGCACCACTCGGCCCATCAATTGTTAAAACCGGGATGTGCATCAGGACTCCGTACAAACCAAAGCCAATCCCAAACGTTTCACCAAGTCTTTAAACTCGGGAAAAGAGGTATTCACATTAGCGCAATCCAGAATGGTAATGGGCGCATTGGCCCGCAATCCGGCAATCGAAAAAGACATGGCAATGCGATGATCGCCATGTGATGTCACCACACCGCCGCCTATTGAACCGCCTTGAATAATCATGCCATCCGCAGTTGGCTGTGCATCGACACCCAATAGTTGCAAACCGTCGGCCATAACCTGAATACGGTCTGATTCCTTGACTCTAAGTTCTTCGGCACCGCTTAAACGGGTTTGCCCTTCTGCACAAGCCGCTGCAACAAATAATACCGGAAATTCGTCAATTGCCAAGGGTACTAAATACTCAGGTATATCAATGCCTTTTAAAGGACTGTAAACCACATGCAAATCAGCAACCGGCTCACCACCCACGATACGCTCATTAAGCACTTCAATATTCGCCCCCATCAGCCCAAGAATGTCGATAACACCAGTGCGGGTAGGATTAATACCGACATGCTTTAACAATAAATCAGAACCAGGTGCAATGGAGGCACCGACTAAAAAGAAAGCAGCCGAGGAAATATCGCTGGGCACATCGATATCCGTTGCCGTCAAATGACCTTCAGCAGTGATACCGGCTTTACTGCCCTGCTTCTTAACGGGGTATGAAAATCCTGACAGCATGCGTTCAGTATGATCGCGTGTCGGCGCAGGCTCGGTAACACTGGTTTCACCTTCGGCATACATGCCTGCCAACAACAAACAGGATTTTACTTGTGCGCTTGCCATGGGCATCACGTAATCTATACCCTTCAATTGGCCTGCTTTGCCGGTAATATAGAGCGGTGCAGTGCCTTTTTCGGTGGTTTTTATATCGGCCCCCATCAACGCTAACGGCTCGGTGACCCGCTTCATGGGCCTGCCGGATAAAGACTTATCGCCAGTCAGTACAGAATTAAATGACTGGCCCGCCAATAATCCGCTCAACAAGCGCATGGAAGTACCCGAATTGCCTAAATACAACTCATTTTTAGGTGCTTTTAAACCCTGTTTGCCAACCCCGTGAATAGTTAAACAACCATTAACCGGCCCTTCAATTTCCACACCCATGTCACGAAATGCCTGCAATGTTGCCAAGGCATCTTCGGCCTCAAGAAAGCCTTTAACATGAGTAATACCATCTGCCAAAGAGCCTAGCATAACAGAACGATGTGACATGGATTTATCACCCGGCACTCGCGCTTCACCCTGTAACACGCCACCTGGTTGCACTTTAAATGTGATTGATTTTGACATATTTCCTTCAAACTGATTAAGAAAGCGTTGCCTTGCAGTGTTGGCATACGCAAAAAGGGTTAAAAGCTGCTTGCTGTCATCATTTTCAAGCAAGCGCTGTATTTTATCCAGTTGTTCCTTGGTGAGTTCAAGCAACGGGATTATTTCATTTTTATTGGCCGAACAAATATCCCGCCACATAACCGGATCACTGGATGCAATCCGGGTAAAATCTCTAAAACCGCCCGCCGCATATTTAAAAATTTCACTTTGCTCGTCTTTATGACCCAGCATATCCACTAAAGCAAAGGCCAAAATATGGGGTAAATGGCTGGTGGCGGCCAATACTGCATCATGATGATTGACATCCATCATTGATACCACAGATCCACAGTGCTCCCAGAAACCTTGGATTTTATGCAAGGCTTCTGTCCGGGTATGACCTAAAGGCGTAATAATGAGGCGCTTATTCACAAACAAATCAACGACGGAGGCGTCCACACCACTCTGCTCGGCCCCTGCAACGGGATGCGCAGGCACCAAATTATCAGGTACTGTACCAAAAACCCGCTGTGCCGCTGTAACCACACTCCCCTTGGTACTTCCTACATCGGTATAAATAGCGTGTTCCGTCCAAAACGGTTTAAGCAATTCAAAAATGCTTTCAATAGACGCAACCGGCGTGGCTATCACAACACAATCCGCACCGTGCAAAGCTTGCTCTATCTGCAAATAATAGTCATCAATAACACCCAGACGCTTTGCCGTCTCCAGATTTTGCAAATCCTCCTGGCGACCATAGCCTACAATGCTTTTGCTTAACCCATAATGCCTTGCCGCACGGGCAACTGAACCGCCAATTAAACCAACACCGACAATACAAAGCCGGTCAAACATTAGCCAACGTAGCCGTTAACGCCTGGAGAAATAATTGATTTTCTGATGCCGTGCCGATGCTGATACGCAAATGATTAGGTAATTCATAATTACCGACAGGTCTTACAATAACGCCCTTACGTAGCAAGGCCTCATAAACCGGCTGTCCCGCTTGCCTTAAATCGACCAATACAAAATTTCCCGCTGACGGAACCCATTCCAGACCCAGACTTTTAAAGCCATCCGTTAATTGTTGCATCCCTTGCTCATTCACGGCAATAGTCTGTTGCAGATATTCATCATCAGACAAAGCAGCCTCTGCTGCGACTAACGCCAGCATATTATTATTAAAAGGCTGACGCACCCGATTAAGAATATCTGCAAGCTGTGGACTGGATAAACCATAACCGATCCGCAATCCGGCCAGTCCATAGGCTTTGGAAAAAGTTCTTGTAATTAATAAATTAGGGAATCTTTTCAACCAATCAATCGAGTTAACCAACTCAACGTGGCTAACAAATTCAAAATAGGCCTCATCAAGCACACACAAACAGGTGTCAGGCAAAGCACCAATAAAGCGCTCCAAACTCGCTTGACTTAGCAATGTACCCGTCGGATTATTGGGATTAGCAATAAACACCAAACGTGTTTTTTCAGTGACTGCCTGAAGCATGGCATCCAAATCGTGACCATAATTCAAGGCCGGAACAACAACCGCAGTCGCGCCTGCCGCTTGCGTTACGATAGGATAAACAGCAAAAGCATGTTGTGAAAAAACCACTTCAAGCGCCGGCGTTAAAAACGCCCTGGCTACCAGCTCAAGAATCTCATTGGAACCGTTACCCAGCGTTATCTGACTTGGATCGACCGCATATTTCTCGGCTAACGCCTGTTTTAATGCAAAGCCACTACCATCGGGATACAATGCCAAAGCAGGTAACGTTGCCTGAATGGCAGCCAGAGCTTTTTTTCCAGGCCCCAAAGGATTTTCATTGGATGCCAACTTGATAATCCGGGTGAGTCCCAGTTCGCGTTCAAGTTCTTCAATCGGCTTGCCCGCCTTATAAGGAATAAGGCGCTGCACACCCGCTGCGGCAAGATTGTAAATGTTATCGGTGTTATTCATGAATTTTAAATAAAAATATTTTACTGGTACCGCAGCGAGAATAAATACAGACAACTGGTTATAAAACGGCTTTAGGATAAGACCCCAATAATTTGAACATCTTAACGTTGTCTTTAACCATTTCTAAAGCCCGGGCAACCACTTCATCTTCGCCATGCCCTTCTATGTCAATAAAAAAAATATAATCCCATAAACCCTGCCTCGAAGGTCTGGATTCAATATTAACCATCCCTATGCCCAATTTTGCGAAAGGTTCAAGAATTTTATGCAATGCGCCTGGCTGATTACCTGTAGAAACGACCAGCGAGGTTTTATCGTTGCCGGTAGGCGACGGTGATTGTTGTCCAATAATAATAAACCGGGTCGTGTTATTGGACTCGTCCTCAATACTTTTTTCAATAACCTTTAGATTATAAATTTCAGCGGCAACAACACCCGCAATCGCTGCGGTTTGTTTGTTGATTGTCGCCAGACGTGCCGCCTCGGCATTACTATTAACCGCCGTCAGTTTCGCCTGTGGCAAATGATTTTCCAACCATTGACGACATTGGGCCAGCGATTGCTGATGCGAAAACACTTCAGTGATTTCAGCAAGATGCGTTACGTTCCCCATCAGGTTTTGATGTACCCTGATTTCAACTTCACCACAAATTTTCAGCGTAGATGTTAAAAACCGATCCAACGTATGGCTAATAATACCTTCGGTAGAGTTTTCAACGGGAACCACGCCAAACTCGCAATGTCCGCATTCCACCGCATTAAATATCTCGTTTATGGCGGCAACCGGAATGGTTTTAACCGCATGTCCAAAGTGCTTATAAGCAGCTTGCTGGGTAAATGTACCCTCAGGCCCCAAAAAAGCAATATCCATTGGTTTTTCCAACGCTAAACAAGCCGACATTATCTCTCTAAAAAAGCGGGCAGCGGTGTAATCAGTCAACGGCCCTTGATTTAAGTCCATAATTCGCCTTAAAACCAATGACTCTCTGTCCGGACGATAAAAAGTACCTTGCTCACCCTGAGCACTTTTGGTTTTGGCAACTTCAACCGCACAAGACGCACGCTGATTAATCAATTGCAGAATCTGCTCATCGATTGCATCAATTTTGTCTCTTAAATCAGAAAGGGGAGTGATTGATGACATTACGCTGCTCTGTGTTTATAAATTTCGATTAATGAGTGCGTTCAAATTCAGCCATAAAATCAATCAAGGCCAAAACACCCGCTTCCGGCATGGCATTGTAAATACTGGCGCGCATACCGCCCACCGAACGATGGCCTTTTAATTCAAACAGTCCATTCGCTTCCGCTGCCGCAAGAAAAGGCTTGTCCAAGCTTTCGTCGCCCAGAATAAACGGTACATTCATGCGTGAACGAAACGGAATAGCTACCGGATTTGAATACAAGGCCGATTGATCAATGGCTTGATACAGTTTTGCCGCTTTAGCGATATTAAGTTGTTCAATAGCCTCAACGCCACCTTGCGCTTTTAACCACTTAAGCACCAGACCCACCAGATACCAATTGTAGGTTGCCGGCGTGTTAAGCATGGATTGGTTTTTTGCCTGCTCAGCATAATTAAATACCGGGGGCGTTGTTTTGCTGGCATGGCCGATTAAATCATCCCTGACAATAACCACAGTCACACCGGCAGGCCCCATATTTTTTTGAGTTCCCGCATAAATCAAACCATACTGACTGACATCAATTTTGCGCGATAAGATATTGGATGACATATCCGATACCAGCGGCAAGCCATTGGAATCTGGAGTACTTTGAAATTCTACGCCATGAATGGTTTCATTCGAGGTATAGTGCAGATAAGCCGCCTGCTCGTCCAAAAGCCAGGTTGATGCCTCGGGAATACTGGTAAATCGGGTATCTTCAGAGCTTGCACTCACCAACACCTCACAATAAGCCTGCGCGTCTTTAATCGCTTTTTCAGACCATGCACCGGTTTTAACATAACAAGCTTTGGTTTTATCCTTTAAAATATTTTGTGGTATCAATGAAAACTGCGCTGACGCACCGCCTTGCAAAAACAACACCTTATAATTATCGGGAACAGCCATCAAAGTTCTTAAATCACTTTCCAACTCTTCGGCAATAATCGAGAAATGCTTGCCGCGATGACTCATTTCCATCACCGACATGCCACTATCTCGCCATTCCAATAACTCTTGCTGAGCTTGCAGCAATACCGATTCAGGGGATACTGATGGCCCCGCACTAAAATTATAAACTCTGGACATAACGTTCTCTTGATTGAAATAAAGAAGGATTAAAAATAAATATTAAAATTAGCCTATTGCTAACCAAGGTTTATATGTTTAATTAATATATGGCTGTAATTAAGCCAAGCTTTACACTCGACCTTCAACTACCGCTAATGCCCATGGCAAATTATCAATTAAAGTCGCACCTATTCTTTTCAGCTCTTCGATAATGAAAGGATTATTAGCTTTTCCATAATCATTTGAGTTTGAAGTAACAAAATATATTTCTTTGCGATAGCCAAGTTTCCTTACTTTCTCTGAAACATCCAAGAAAGCCTCGAAAATCACACAATCTTTTGGCTCAGACTTACCTTTCTTTGCAGGGGGAAGGCATTTAATAGACCTTTGCATTCCCATTGCACAATGATTATAGTCCTGCTCTGTTATAAAACAATGGCTTAATAAATTACGTGATAAATTTTCAAGATGTCCGTGTAAATTTATCAATGTCATTTTTTGACCATAAGTATGTTCTATTTTCAGTATCACATTAGCGGCAATAACAAGCTTTTCTCTCTTACGCTCCAGTGCTTTCACCTCTTTCTTTAATTCTTGCTTCACATTAACGATATTATCGCCCCATTCAGCATGTACTGTTTCATTTGTCAGTAACCAAACCTTAGTTGGATCACTTTCCGACATTTTTATCAAACTTAATGCCGCTGCTATTGCATCGACATGAATATTATCTCTAAAAATTGATCGTAAAATATCCAGGAAAATACAAGTATCAATGAACAAAACAGGTGCTGAAGAATTAGAGATACGTTGACTAATATCTTCTGAGGAAAGAAACAAGCTTATGCTCCATTTGCGAAATCAAGTAACTTTTCGCTATACTCAAATTCACAAGCCAATTCATGCGCCCATTCTTCTGACCAACCCTGCTCTTTCAAGGTGGCTTCTAAAACTTCAGAAACCTGTTTTTTTCCAGTTTTTTGGGCGACTAATAAAAATTCAAACCACCTTTCTTCATCACAAGGATGTGCGTGACCTGTAGATTTATTTGCCCCGGAAGAAAACCGTTTAAGCGCGTCTACCGCCTCCTTACCTAATATATCTTCTAAAAACACCTGATCTTTTGTTAGTTCAACTTTAATAGACGTATTCTGAACTGCGGAATCAACAAGAGCCTCTTTAAAATCAATTAATAGTTTATTGTATTCATCTATGCTAAGTTGACCGGATTCTATCGGGACTATATTAGGCACATACCAAACCCCCGGCTCTTTTTCAAAGAGCGTCAACCCTGCATTTGGCAGGGCACTTTTTTCAATATATTCAAATGCAAAAGCCTTTTCACCAAAATATTTTGCATTTTTTTCACGATCAACAGCACGCTTCCAATTTCTACCGCAACTCCTTGTCAATTGATCAATTAAGCTTTCAATATCATAACCATTTAGAACAATATACAAATTCTGAAATATTTTCATCGTGTAAATCCTAAATATATTCAAGTATTCGATTGCTTACCGTGGATGCCGACTTAGTAAATCCTAAATATATTCAAGTATTCGATTGCTTACCGTGGATGCCGACTTACATAGCTTACATTTCATTATCTGCGCTAGATTCTAAATCTCCATCATCGCTTAACACTGCATCAACGTCTAATACCGCATCGACATCAATATCGCCTTCATCAGCATCATCAACACCGGCCAAACCTTCGATACGATCAACGCCAATGACTTTCTCTTTTTTATCCAGACGAATAATCGTGACACCCTGGGTATTTCTGCCGACCACTGAAATACCGTCAACTCGGGTACGCACCAAGGTGCCGCCATCGGTAATCAACATCAGTTCATCGTTATCATTCACCAATACGGCTCCCACTACAGCTCCATTACGATCCGATGTTTGTATGGCAATCAAGCCTTGTCCGCCGCGTTTATGGCAGGTAAACTCTTCAAGTTTGGTGCGCTTGCCATAACCGTTCTCGGTAATATTCAGCACCGTGCCTTCGGTGGCAATAATCAAGGAAATGATTTTTTGCCCTTCCTGTAAGCGCATTCCACGAACACCTGACGCAGTTCTACCCATAGAGCGCACATCCGCTTCATTAAAACAGACGGCTTTACCGGTACTGCCAAACAATAAAACATTTTGCTGACCGTCAGTTACAGCAACACCGACCAGCGTATCGTCTTCCCTTAAATCGATAGCAATTTTGCCGGTAGCACGTTGACGCTCAAATTCCTTTAACGGGGTCTTTTTAACAGTACCCGCTGAAGTCGCCATAAAAATAAATTTATTGTCCGTAAATTCACGAATAGGCAATATAGCATTAATTTTCTCACCCTGTTCAAGCGGCAATAAATTAACAAAAGGCTTGCCTCTCGCTGCACGACTGGCAACCGGTAATTGATACACTTTCATCCAATAAACCTTACCCAATGAAGAGAAGCATAAAATGGTGTCGTGTGTATTGGCAACGATCAGCTTGTCAACAAAATCCAGCTCTTTAGTGGCTGTCGCTGATTTGCCTCGACCGCCCCGGCGCTGTGCCTTGTAATCACTTAAAGGCTGGGACTTGACATACCCTTCATGAGACATGGTAACGACCATATCTTCTTCGGTGATTAAATCCTGCTCTGATAAATCCAGTTGGTTCTGGATAATTTCCGTGCGGCGTGGATCGGAATACTGGTCTTTAATGGCAACCAATTCTTCCCTGATGATTTCCATCAAACGCGTATCGTTACCCAAAATAAACAAGTACTCATCAATTTGCTCCAGCAACTGCTTGTATTCCTGGACTATCTTGTCCTGTTCCAGTCCCGTTAAGCGGTGTAAACGCAAATCCAGAATAGCTTGGGCCTGCGTTTCGGAAAGACGGTAAAGGCCATCGCGAATACCAAACTCTTCAGGCAAATCATCTGGTCTGGAGCGCGTTGCATCGGCCCGTTCCAACAAAGTGGAAACCAGCCCGGCGTCCCAGGTTCTTGCCAGCAACGCTACCTTGGCTTCTTCGCGATTACTGGAGGTCTTGATCAGCTCGATCATCACATCAATATTAGCCAAAGCAACGGCAAGACCTTCCAAGATATGCGCCCTTTCACGGGCCCGTCGCAGATTAAAAATCGTTCTGCGAGTAACAATTTCGCGCCGGTGATTAATAAACGCACTGATAATATCCCGCAGGTTCATACAGTGCGGTCGACCATCCAGCAAGGCAACCATGTTAATGCCAAAAACGGTCTGAAATTGTGTCTGTTTATAAAGGTTGTTTAATACAACTTCAGGCACTTCACCGCGACGCAATTCGACAACCATGCGCATGCCGTCTTTATCGGATTCATCACGCAAACCGGAAATACCTTCAAGTTTGCCTTCTTTAACCAGCTCGGCAATTTTCTCTAGCAACCGTGCTTTGTTGACCTGATACGGTAATTCTGTGGTGATAATCGCTTGCCGACTGCTATCGCCAATATTTTCAAAATGACAACGGGCGCGTAGATAAATCTTGCCTCGGCCGGTCGTATAAGCGCTGTAAATACCGGCCGCACCATTAATAAAAGCGGCGGTAGGAAAATCAGGGCCTGGAATATGTTCCATCAAATCAAAGATAGTGACATCAGGATTATCAATCATTGCCAAACAGGCACTGACCACTTCAGTCAAATTATGCGGAGGTATATTGGTCGCCATACCCACAGCAATACCTGAGGAACCGTTAACCAATAAGTTAGGTACGCGGGTGGGCAATACTTCAGGCTGTATCTCTGACTCATCATAGTTAGGGATAAAATTAACCGTCTCTTTATCCAGATCAGCCAGCAGTTCATGGGCTATTTTCGCCATACGGACTTCCGTATAACGCATGGCAGCAGGTGGATCACCATCAACCGAGCCAAAATTACCCTGCCCGTCAATTAACATATAGCGCATGGAAAAAGACTGCGCCATACGAACCATGGTGTCATAAACCGCCGTATCACCATGTGGATGATATTTACCAATAACATCACCGACAATACGTGCTGATTTTTTGTAAGGCTTGTTCCAATCGTTGCCTAACTCACTCATCGCATATAACACACGGCGATGAACCGGTTTAAGGCCGTCTCTGACATCTGGAAGTGCTCGGCCCACGATAACACTCATGGCGTAATCGAGATAGGACTGTTTCATCTCGTCTTCGAGATTGACTGGAATAATTTCTTTAGCGAATTTTGACATTGATCCCTATATAAACAGTGTACCGATAACAGAGCATCGGTAGGGTTTATTGATTAAATACAACCGCACCGCTCACGATTCCTTTCGTTCAGTGCGTCTATATGACTTTACATAAGTTGAATATTATAACACACGTCAATAGTGAGTCGAAGTTGTTGATAGGTTAAGATTTAAGCAAAGATTTCCGTCAGGAAGTTTTCCATCAACAGCCATGAACGCCTGTCTGCATCAGGCTGAAATACGGTGCCAAAATCCGGATTATTAGCAACCGGATTGGTAAATGCATGCATGGTATTGCCAAAGGTATGAAACTGCCAGTCTACACCCGCTTTCGTCATCTCCTGTTCAAAAGCAATAACTTGCTCAACAGGCCCCATAGGATCATCGTGACCATGCAAAACCAGAACCTTGGCTTTAATACTATTGTTCCGAGAATTGTCCGGCGCTCCCAACAAACCATGAAAACTAACGACGCCTTTTAAATCAGCGCCCGTCCTGGCTAAATCAAGTGCGCACAAGCCACCAAAACAAAACCCCATCGCCGCCAATTTACTGTCATCAACCCAGGGCAATAATTTGACGGCATACAGTGCTGCTTGCATACGCTTTGCCAGCATGTGCCGGTCATCCATAAAAGGCTGCATGAGTTTTGCATTTTCTTCAGCCGTTGCACCCAAAATGCCTTTACCGTACATATCAACAGCAAATGCGATATAACCTAATGCGGCTATTTTTTTAGCTTTTTCTGCAACAAAATCATCCCTGCCAGCCCATGTATGATTGACCAAAACGGCGGGTCTACGACCTGTTAATGAATCATCAAAAGCAAAAAAAGCCTCCAACAACACATCCCCATCCAGATACCCAACGGTATTCGATACTATTGCCATAACGTCACTTTAAACTTTTTCATTAATGCGCCCCGTTTTCTGTAACATGGATAAAAACCCCACGGAAGCCGCTTCTACCATATCCAATACCCGCTCAAAACCATATTTTCCACCCAAGTAGGGATCAGGCACTTCCCTGTCATCCAACTGCGGCGCGTAATCAAGAAAATAGCTGATTTTGCCCTTGTAGGCTTCGGGACAGGCATTCGTCAGCGTAAAAAAATTATTATCATCCATTACCAACAAGAAATCAAAATCCTCAAAATCGCCCATATTGACTTTTCTGGCGCGTAAATGGGCAAGCTCAACATCCCGATCTAAAGCCGCCTGTTGTGAGCGCCAGTCAGGTGGCTCACCGACATGATACGCATGAGTACCCGCTGAATCGATAGTAAAATACGCCTCTAAATTTTGTTCTTTAAGCAACTTTTCAAAAACACCTTCAGCAGTCGGTGATCGACAAATATTGCCCATACAAACAAAAAGAACTTTTATTTTTTCCATATTGATGACCGCTTTAAAAGTGACTGCACCTGAATTTATTTTTTATAGATTGTAACGCTTGATCAATACACTTGGCAGAACAACCAACAAGAAATTGTTACCGCAAAGCCGCCCAGATCACAAAGCATTATAGCCTGTAACTGATTTAATTTTAGACGCTAAATGAAAGATGTGCTTCCCCGTGAGAAGCACATCCTGCCACTTAACCAAAACAAAATCAGCAAACCAACTTATTTACCGGTTATCTTTTCTTCGTATTCTTCAAGTCTTCGTGGTGTTATCTTATGACTCGCTTACCATCAATGAAAAGTAAAGCCCGACCATCAAGCAAACGGATGTTCAAGA
>SESA01000622.1_pt1 | contig 21913 bp, 27 predicted proteins | sample 3171451 | NCBI WGS metagenome assembly SESA01 (sample SAMN06051862, study PRJNA518727) | freshwater metagenome | biome: subpolar coniferous forest; feature: holomictic lake; material: water; isolation source: holomictic Lake 227, 8 m depth | place: Canada: near Kenora, Ontario | collected...
CAAATTTTTGTCACGCGTCACGCGTCACGTCTAAAAAACGGCTATGCATCCTCCCGAAATAAAATCATTCATCCGCGATCACAGTGTCTTGTTCTGGTATATTCCTGAGCATAAAAAGGAGGATATCAGCGAGGCTGTACTGGTCGAAACAATTCTTAATTATGGGGATTTGGAAAGTGTAAAAAAATTATTTTCTCTGATCGGAATAAAAAAAACAGCCGCGATCTTTTTTGAATCATTGGAACAAAGCGAAAGGAAACGAGGCAATTATCACGAGCTGACCATTCATTTTTTCACTTTATTTTTTAAACGCTATGCATCATGAAGTGCTGGATCCCCGTCAGGATACCTTATTACCCTGGATTAAGATGTTCAAACGTTCATTTTATCTCGTTGGCGGAACTGCTGTCGCTCTGCATCTTGGTCATCGCAGATCGGTAGATTTCGACCTTTTTACATCCAAACCCCTGGTAAAATACAGGATTAAAAATGCACTCAGAACGATGCCATTTCCCCAGGCGCCGATTTTTGAAGATGTTGATCAATTACACATCCTGCTGAATGAAGTTAAAACCACATTTTTTTATTATCCGTATATCATTGAGCATCCGGTCAGATACAATTCTTTTATTGAAATGCCTTCGTTGTTATCGCTCGCAGCCATGAAAGCATTTGCATTGGGCCGCAGATCAAAATGGAAGGATTATGTTGATTTGTATTTTATTCTGAAAGATTACCATACCATCGGGGATATTTCAAAAGTTTGTTTGGAAATATTCCCTGGTCAGTATTCTGAAAAACTGTTTCGTGAGCAACTGTCATTTCACAAAGACATTGACTATTCAGAACACGTTGAATACCTGGGCCCCGAAATAAACGAAAACGAAATCCGTGCATTTCTGATCGAACAAGCCATCAAAATAGCGTGACACGTGACAATACCGTGACGCGTGACGGAAAAATGTGATATGCGTTGATGGCAGAATATTAGTTACCACAGCGCCACTGCCTGTCTCTCGATTGGGGAGAATAATGAGTTACCACAACGCAGCTACGTCTGTCACTCGATGGTGGGGAGAATATTAGTTACCACAGCGCCACTGCGCCTGTCTCTCGATGGTGGGGATTGTGAATAACAGGTACCCACTCGCAACTGCGTCTGTCACTCGATGGTGGGGAGAATATTAAGTTACCACAGCGCCACTGCGCCTGTCTCTCGATTGTATTTCGATAGATTTAACTTTTACTAATCACCGTTCCAGCCTAAGGTGGCTTATGTGGTAACTTAATATTCTCTCTCTTTTCAACCTCTCTTTTTCCGCTCCAAACTAAGGCTGCTCATGTGTTAACTCATTATTCTCTTTGCGAATTTTTTGTCACGCGTCACGCGTCACGCCTTTTTTTTAAGCAATTTTGATCATCCCTTCATTAGAGTATGTTCAGGGCATTATGAGGGCATGTTCGTCCTTTGATCAGGCGATCATCAGGTGATGTTCGTTTCACCCTGCCACCTTGTCACTTTGTTACCCTGTTACTTATTTACCGCCACCTTTTTGTCCCATATCCCAAAAAAGTTCAAGAAAAATTTGTTTTTACAATAAATCGAGTAATTTTGTTGCTCGGTAGTACGTGAAAGGAGATTCTACGCTTGTCACTCGTCATTCTACACTTGTCACTCGTCATTGATCATTCGTCACGCGTCACGCGTCACGCGTCACGCGTCACGCGTCACGCAAAAAATGTTAGAATGCTTGAGTCGCTGATTACCTCCAAGACCCGCATCAAACTGCTGCTAAAATTTTTCCTCAACAGCGCGAACACCTCCTATTTACGGGATCTGGCAGCGGAATTTGGCGAGTCAACCAATGCCATCCGCCTCGAGCTCAACCACCTTGAAGGGGCGGGATTGCTCTATTCAAAGGCTGCAGGAAACAAAAAATTATTCCAGGCCAACCGGCAACATCCGCTGTTTTACGACATTCAACAACTTTTGCTTAAGCATACCGGGATCGACCAGGTGATTGAAAAGGTGGTGGCCAACCTGGGCGGCCTTCACAGTGCCTACATTACCGGGAGTTTTGCCCGGGGCCACGACAATCCCGTAATCGACCTGCTGCTGGTTGGCAACGACATTGACCGGGAATACCTCATGCATCTCGTGGAAAGTACCGAAAAGATGATCAACCGCAACATCCAATATAATATCATTACAAGCGAAGAGATCGCAACCATGGGTGAGCAGAACCTGCAATTACTGCTGCTCTGGAAACAAACCGATACCCAGCGTCAATAGGCTGGAGATCAACATAAAAGAAATACCCTGTAAGTTTACATTCTGTGACTGAACGGGCGAAGCCGTTTCCAATGACCAATGACCAATGACCAATGACCAATGACCAATGACCAATGACCAATGACCAATTTTTCCGTCACGCGTCACCTGTCACGTTTAAATTTTCAACAACGCAGTCATCGGATTCAGCATCCCCCTGGCCTCTTTGAGATAGATTTTCACAGTTCCGACCTTGAGGGTGGCTTCCACATACACAGGCAGTTTGTTTTTATCAGCCGTAAGCCAGACAATCAAATCGGAATTCTCCTTGAAAAAACTGATGGTGCTGTTCATCTTTATCACAAATTTGCTGCAATGATAACTTTTTCCATCGCGTGTCTTGATGATCCCTTTTCCCTGGGCAACGAGCTTCAGCGTGGTCGGTTCATTGTTGTACAAAACCGAAAGCGGAATGACGGTACCCGGTCTCAGATTTTCGATCTCTATCGTGCGCGGAAAGTACAGCGATGAAACCATATCATTCATGCATTTTGCCAATGAAACCTGCCCTTTGGTCACCGGATCCTTGTTTACCTTCAGATTGTAATAGAGGAAGGACTGGGCAGGATAAAAGAACTGCGTGAGCAATACGGTGTTGTCGTCATGCGTGGTGTAGCGCTGAAACTTCACCGGCTGCCAGGTTTGACTCACCACCCACGATTCGTACGAATCGCGCACCTTGAAAAGATGGTCGTAGGTAGGATAGGTCCTCCCGTTGAGCTTCATGTGCAGCACATCTTTTCCCCCCTGCACCTCCTTCACCGTGGAAAAGGTGACCAGGGCGATATTCGTCCATACCGGGCCCACCTGGTAGGAGACATCATAGGTGAGTAATTCGCCCGGACCCACGGCCGTATTGCCTGTGAAACATTGTGAAGCAGCAAAAGTGGTCGCCAGCAGACAACAGACCAGGATGGAAATTGAAATTAGGGAGATTCTGCGCATGGTATTGTTTTTTTAAGGTTAAACTGAATCTGAAATATTTTTCAAACTTACAAAAAAACAGCTTTCTGAATAATTTATTACTTTTACCCAAAATAAAATCTTTCATCCGCGATCACAACGCCTTATGCTGCTATATAATTACCTTGAACCTTTAACATGAAACCTTTCACCTCACGACTTCTAATCCTTATAACCTTCCTGGTGATCCCGTTCTTCATGCGGTCACAAACAGGAGGTACCGGAATGGTTAATCTGCAAAATGTTGTGCCCGACAGCACAAAAAAAGTTGCGACTCCGTTGCCGGAACTCACCCTGCCGGTAACCACGAAGCAGGAAGCTGTGGCCGAAGCAGCCCAGCGGGTGATACAGACAGCGGCAGCCAAAACTGGTGGTCCGACCATTTACGGACACTCTCTGTTTACTGATCAGTCGCTCGAAGTATTTCGCACCACCGATGGCACGCAGGCGCCCGAAACATATATCCTTGGCGCGGGCGATGAGCTGAGAATCACGATTTTCGGGGCATCGCAAAACGATATCCAGGTAAAAATAACCAAGGAGGGCTATATCGAACCCGCCGGGGTTCCCAAAATTTTCCTTCAGGGTTTATCCCTTGCCCAGGCTCGAGAGCTGATCATCGGCAGGTTGTCGGCCTCCTATGCCTTTCAGTCCGACCAGATTACGGTTACCATCGCCACAGCACGCACGGTACTGGTGAATGTTTTCGGCGAAACACGCATCACAGGCGGGTTCCAGATTTCGGCGCTCAATTCGGTTTTCAATGCCCTATCGGCTGCCGGAGGACCCACCGATATCGGGTCGGTACGCAACATACAGCTTATCAGGGGGACCAACCGGAAAAGTATCGACCTCTATGTCTTCATGAGCAATCCAACCTATTCGTTTCAGTTTGACCTGCAGCAGAGCGATATCCTCTTTGTTCCGGTGGCTCAAAAAATCGTCGCAATCGAAGGAGCGGTGAACCGGCCCATGTTGTATGAGATGCTTGCCGATGAATTGCTCGCCGACCTGATCCATTATGCCGGAGGAGTAAAAGTAGATGCCTATACCGATTTTGTGCAGATCCAGCGTTACGAAAATGATGCACCCCGCCTGTTTGAGTGGAACCTGGCCGAGATCCTCTCGGGTAAGTTGAAAGTACCTTTGCAAAATGGAGACATTGTGCGCATCAAGTCGATGGCAAAACCGATTGACCGGTTTGTGGAGGTATCAGGAAAAGTATTTTATCCCGGCAGGTATGACCTGGTCAAAAATTCAACGCTTGGCGGTGTACTGAATAACGCGCAAACAACCACCCAGGCCGACCTTTCCCTGGTATTTTTGGAACGGATGAGGTTTGATGGAACGGTTGAGTACATCACTGTTCCCTGGGCTGAAATGAAGGCGGCAGGGAAAGATTTTCCGCTGAAGAGCGCCGACCGCATCAAGGTTTCGGAGCAGGCAAGGTACAAGTTTATCGGCACTATTGCAGTTGAAGGAGACGTTAAGGAGCCCTTCGAAAAGACCCTGGCCATGGATGATCGGCTACCGGTAAAATCGGCCATTGAAATGGCTGGCGGACTGAATCCCACAGCCAACAATATAGCCTATATTTTCAGGCGCGACCTTCTCAATCCCGTGTTGATGAAGTATATTCGTATTAAACTCGACAGCGCCAAAGATGTTTTGCTACAACCCGGCGACCGGTTGCATGTTTACGATAACACGGTATTTACCAACATCGCGGAGGTGCGTGTATCGGGCGCGGTAAAGAATCCACAAACACTGACCTATGCTCCCGATTTCACGATCCGCGATCTGATCACCACGGCCGGAGGCCTTACAGTGGGAGCAGCCCTGAACTACATTAAGGTATTCCGCACCATCATGTCGCCTACCGAACCGGCCAAACAGGAGATGATCACCCTGGAGATGGACAGCAATTACAGTGTCATCAACCCGCCCAACTTTGTTCTCCGGCCATACGATCATGTGGTGGTTCCGTTAACGCCAGCTTTTACACTGGGGCGCTTGGTAGAGATCAATGGCGAAGTAAACTACCCGGGCATGTATGTTCTGGCAACCAAGCAGGTCTCGCTGAGTGAGGTGATCGAGCTGGCGGGTGGGTTGCTCGAAAGCGCTGATGCAGAGGGAAGCCTGCTGTACAGGGCCCTGAACAAGATCGGGTACATCACCATCGATGCGGGCAAAGCAATTCGGATGAAGGGAAATTTAAAGAATGATCCGATATTGATGGAGGGTGATGTGATCACCATCCCCCGATTGGAGAATACCGTCACCATCGGTCATACAGGCACTGTAATGGCAGAATACAAGGGCGCCGATGGCGCGATCAGTCTTGTGTATCAGGGACCCAAATCGGCGAAGTGGTATGTCAATAATTTTGCCGGAGGGTTTTTGCCAAAAGCAGACCGGAGCAGTGTTACCGTGGTCAAAAAAAACGGACAAATGAAGGGAACCGGCAGGACCATTTTGTGGATCCGCAAATACCCCAAGGTATCCACGGGAGCCAGGATTAATGTAAAGATGAAACCCCAGAGCAAGTGACGAATGACGAAATAAAACCTGAAAATATATGACAGAACCAGAAGAAAAAAACGCTGACGAAATAGATATTATGGAAATTGTCCGCAAACTCTGGGCCGGGCGAAAAACCATTCTTATTTCAACGGCCATCTTTTTCGGGATCGGGATTTTACTTGCTTTGATTTCACCTAATGAATATATGTCGCAGGTTTCCCTTCTGGTCGAAGCCGGTGGATCAAATCCTGCCGCAACTTCCGGAATTTCGGAAAGGCCTTCAAATTTGTCGGGTGGTCCCACCAGAGGATATTCTGAAGCGCTTACCCCGGCCTTATATCCCCTGGCCATAGGCAGCACCCTCTTCAGGCGCGAAATGATCGGGCAGCAGGTAACCGATTCAAAGACGGGAGCAAAAATGACCCTGGCGCAATATTTCGAAAAATATCCCCCCACCACGCTTTCGGAGATACTCAGAAAGTACACGCTCGGACTTCCGTCAACAATTATCGGTGCGATCAGCGCAAAGAAGAAAACAGATACGGCAGGTCCGGCCAACCGGTACATCCCCCCGGTCTCCCGTCAATCAACTGCCCCCGCCATGCCTGGTTTCCGTTTATCGGACTTTGGAATTGCGGGCGATGATTCGGCATCGGTTGAACTCACGCCCTACGAAAAATCGAAAATCGGACCACTTGCAAGCCGAATCAAGGCTGAAATCAAGAAGGGGTCGGGCAATTTGCTGGTGATCAGCGTTACCATGGCTGATCCTGTCGTGGCAAAGGAACTTGCCGGCTTTGTGGTAACCACCCTTACCCGGTACATCACCGATTACCGGACACGAAAAAACAAAAACGATTATCAATTCATCGATGGGTTGCATGCTGAGGCCGAAAAAAAATATAAGCGGGCGCAGCAAATCCTGGCCTCGTACCGCGACCGCAACCAGTTTGTGATCATGTCGGCAGCCCGCCTCGAAGGAGAAAGCCTGCAGGCCGAGTATTCCCTCGCGTTAAATGTATATACCACCTTATCGCAGCAATTGGAGCAGGCCAAGATCAATGTGCAGGAAAACACCCCTGTTTTTACGTTGATTGAGCCCCCTTCCGATGCCAGTAAAATATCGGGCGCCAATAAAATATTCATGATTATGATATTCCTGGGCATATTGGCAGGAGTGGGCGTTGTGTTTGGGAAACCAGCCCTGGCCAAATTCAAAAAAAACCTGCTGGAAGCCGACAAAAATTAATGAAACTTGAAACCTGAAACCTTATTCCTTCTCTCAGTCCCCTCGATCCCGGTTGATCTGCGGTTCCTGGTGATCCTCACCATCTTTCTTTCGGCGGCGGCGTTCGTGATGAGTGCCTTCTCGGTGTTTTTATTTTTCAAATTCTACCGCGATACCATCAAGCCCCTGCCGGTCCTGGTGCACAGCGTTACCGAAAACAGCATCTCCCTGCGGCTGGTCAACAGCGGCAACAGCCCCTTTTTCATCTCGAAGTTTTATGTTTCCAAAGATGGAAAGGTTTCGGGCTCCATCGCCGATTTCCTGCCCCTGGTGGATGAGGATACCGGTTACCTCTCCCTGTCGATCATCCGCGAAGGGATGAAGGTGATGCCCGAACAGTCGGTCAAGATCTTCGAGTTCGACCTCACCTGGTTCGATGCGGGGGTTGACCTGGAGAAGATCCGCGACATCATACGCCACCTCGACGGGCTCACCTTCGAAGTTCACTGCCACGACATCGGAAAACGCTATAAAACCACTATACGCAAAAGCATCACACTCGACCAACCTTAGCGCTCGCAGCTTCACACCGCCGCTACGGTGTCACTGTGTTCCACCTGAGGCGGCTTGTGCGAACTGCTTCGCTCCAATAAACGTCCAAAATCGTATATCTTAAATCGTAAATTCCTTGAACCGCTCTCTTCCCCATTACCTGATCTCTATCGCTGATGCCGCCATCGTCATCCTGGCTGTTTGGCTGGCCTATTTGCTGAGGTTTAACTTTGCCATACCGGCGTCGGAGATTGCCGAAATACCCATGGTGCTGGGATCCATCACGGTGGTGAGGGTATTGCTCCTCTTAACGACCCGGAGCTATATCGGCATTGACCGGCATGAGGGCCTTACCGATACCTTCAAATTCATCCTGATCCTTATCCTCGGCAGTTTCATCTTCATCCTGGCCGATTTCATCAGCTATTACCTGGTCAACCAGCGGCTGTTCATCCCCCTTACCATCATCATCCTCGAATTTCTGCTCACCACGGTATTGCTCCTTTTCTTCCGCAGCCTGATCAACGGCGGAAGAGCGGGGATAGATATAAAAAGTGCTTCTGGAAAAAATGTTAAAGTCCTTGATTTTCCCCTGCCTCCGGCTTTTTGCGCCACCGTAGCCGGAAAACGGATCCTGATCACTGGTACGGGAAGCAACATGGGGCGGGAAATGACGGCCCTGCTTATCCGCTGCCGTCCGGCCGAACTCATCCTGGCCGATGCAGATGAACAAACCCTTGAAAAGCCGGAACTGCTCAAAGCCGGATATCCCGGGGTGAAGATCACGGTCTGTCGACTGGAGATGGCTGATATAAAAGGCCTGGAAGAACTGGTTGCACTCCACAACCCCCACCTGGTCATCCATGCCGGGAGATCATCACCTGAAAACAACCTGGATAAGGCGCGGAAGATCATCCTTCAGTCGGGAAAATCAATGGATCAACCTGTTCATTAAGATGAGGCAATGAAATTTGATGAGCAAATAATTCTTTTTGCTAATTTTGTATCGGAGACTGTGAAAAAGATGCATAGTGATGGAAGAAATAGGTCACTTTGATGAACAATTGAAAAACCGGATCATTGGCGCACTTAATGGTTCAGGTGTGCGAAAAGTTATTCTGTTCGGCTCCTATGCTACCGGACAGGCTGATAAAGATAGCGATATTGACCTACTGGTCGTGACTGATGAAGTCTATATTCCTCAAAGCTTTTCAGAAAAAATGAAAATCAAGGTCCGGATAGCCAAAGCGCTTTCATTTATCCGTGAATCATATTCATTAGACCTGATTGTTCATACAAAACCGATGTACCAACAGTTCGTGAATTTGAAAAGCGCTTTTCAACGTGAGATCGATTCAACAGGGATTATCTTGTATGAAAAAAATGACTGAAGCGTGGCTTGAAGCCGCACAGGATGATCTTTCTGCTGCTATTCAATTACTTCTGCTCCCTGCCGGGAAACCATCGGGCGATGAGGCGAAATCATTCGTTAACTTAGCCTCACTGGTACTCCGGGAAGCAAAGCAATTTTTGAATAAGTAAATTAAAGGATTACCATTTCAGCTAAGACCTGAAACCAAAAAAGGGGCCCGCATCGCTGCAGACCCCCTTCTCAAAATGAGTAGTCCCTATCTAAAGGGTAATAGAAAGCTCGGCCGTATGGCCGGGGGTATCGGTGGCTTTGGCGGTGATGGTGGCTCCTGCCACATCCTGTAAAGCCACGGTGGCGGTGAACTCATAATTTCCCGTGGCCATGTTAAGCGCACAGGCGCCCTCTTCGATCGTGAGTAAACCTGAACAAATGACAGACGACAGTCATCCGTCATCGGTCATTGTCCCTTGAGTTGCAACCAGGATATGAAAGGTTGAGGTAATAGATGAGTTACCGGCAAGTTTTGGAGTTACTCTTCTAAATATTTGTTTCCTAATAAAGAAACAAATATTTTTGCACAAACGTTTTTAATATGACTGCAAAATTTCGGGTTCAGTTTTTAGAAGAAGCAGCATGGTTTCTTGATAATCTTGACGAAAAACCAAGAGATAAAATTATTTATAATATAAACAAGGCAAAGTTTTCAAATGATAAAGAACTATTCGAAAAGCTGCAAGGAGAAATTTGGGAATTCAGGACATTGTTCAACAAAGCTCACTACAGGTTAATGGCATTTTGGGACAAATCGGAAAGGACAGACACAGTTGTAATCTCTACTCACGGTATTATTAAAAAGACTGGTAAAACTCCTCAAAGCGACATTGATAAAGCAGAAAAGATCAGAAAACTTTATTTAAACCAAAAAACTTACAGACGATGAAAAATAAAATATTAAAGACATACAGTCTTGACGAAATTACTGACAAACATATTGGAAAGCGTGGAACTCCAAAACGAGAGAAATTTGAGAATGAGTTACGAATTGACCTCATTGGTGAAGCAATCAGAGAAGCACGTAAAGAGCGCAACCTGACCCAGGAAGAACTTGGGATACTTGTAGGGGTTAAAAGGTCCCAGATTTCAAAAATTGAAAATAGTTTAACCGATGCAAGGTTTGAGACAATTATAAAAGTTTTTAAAGCTTTGAATGCAAAGATTAATTTTAATGTTGAATTGTTAAATCAAACGGTTAATCTCGCTTGACGAAATAAAAACTGCCCATAACCCTATAGAATAAACATGATTTTGAGTAACCCTGAAACTTCCCTCAGCCCCTCCGGCGAATCCTTCCCTCTCCCGGTTAAAGCCGACTACACCAGTGAACTAAAACGCATCGAAGAACTCGTACACCAGGCGCGCAGCGAAAACAAAGAGATCGTGGTCGTGATGGGCCTCGGTTTCAGGTTTCAAGTTTCAAGTTTCAGGTTTCAGGTTTCAAGTTTGAAAGATAGATGAAGATTGAAAGGTTTGAGGATTTAGAGGTTTGGAAAGAAGCGAGAGAACTTTGTATATGTATTCGGGAAATTACCAATACGGAGAATTTTTCTAAAGATTTCAGATTCAGAGATCAGATAAAGGCTTCATCCGGGTCAATAATGGATAACATCGCTGAAGGGTTTGAACGGGATGGCAAGAAGGAGTTCATTCAATTTCTAAGCATCGCAAAAGGCTCCTGCGGCGAAACACGCTCGCAATGTTACCGAGCATTAGATTATTCATATATTTCAAAAGAAACATTAGAACAACTTTTGGAAAGAACCATAAAACTCAGTAAAAAACTCGCCAGCTTTATTCATTATCTCAAGTCCTCCGAAATAAAAGGAACGAAATATCGCTGAAAAAAGTTCCAAGTTTCAAGTTCCAAGTTCCGAGTTTCAAGTTCCAAGTTCCAAGTTTCAAGTTTCAAGTTTAACCTGAGACCTGCAACCTGAAACCTGAAACCTGCAACCTGAAACCTGCAACCTGCAACCTGAAACCTGCAACCTGAAACCTGCAACCTGCAACCTGCAACCTGCAACCTGAAACCTTAGAAGTGGGCATTTGGCCAGGTTAACCCGGGAAGTGCGGGAGAAATAATTTGACAAACGACTTCTTTTTGCTAATTTTGTAATAAAAACAAGGGAAATCATGAATTCCGCATCATATAAAAGAACATACAACCTGCCTTTTACCTTTGACGATATATTAAAACTGATCCAATCATTCTCCATCGAAGATAAAGTGAGGCTGGAAAAAGAGCTTGAAAAAGAGACACTCCTGTATCGGGCGCAAAAACTGTCGGATCGGATAAAGCCCAATGATTTAAACATGGAGGATGTAGTTATGGAAGTTGCTGCCTACAGAAATAAGAAGAATGCAAAATAGAGTTTACATTCTGGATAGCAACATCTGGATTAGCTTCATGATTACCAGACGACTGCACCTCCTGGTCGCCTTGATTCAAGATAACCAATTGACAATTCTGACAAATCCCCACCTGATTGAAGAGATAAGGGAAGTGTTGGCCCGGCCTAAGTTCAGGAAATATATAAAGCAATCTGATGTTAAAGAATTAATTGCAATTCATTTGAAGATTTGTGTGCTTGTGGCAGAAGTGGAACAAAGGAAGCAACTTACAGACACAAAAGATGACTTTTTGCTCAACTTGTATCATGATGGAAATGCCACTGGAATCGTAACCGGTGATAAAGAATTGTTGCATGAAGCAGGTATTCTGAACTACCATGTAATGACACTTATTGAGTTTGAAACTGAAATTAGAAATTGAAATCCATATCAATAATTTACCGACTGGCAACCCGCAACCTGCAACCTGAAACCTAAAACTGTCAAGTTCCAAGTTTCAAGTTCCAAGTTTAACCTGAGACTTGAAACCTGAAACCAAAAAAGGGAGCCCGCATTGCTGCAGACCCCCTTCTCAAAATGAGTAGTCCCTATCTAAAGGGTAATAGAAAGCTCGGCCGTATGGCCGGGGGTATCGGTGGCTTTGGCGGTGATGGTGGCTCCTGCCACATCCGGTACAGCCACGGTGGCGGTGAACTCATAATTTCCCGTGGCCATGTTAACCACACAGGCTCCCTCTTCGATGGTGAAGCCGTCGGCATCGATGATGTGAAGGGTCACCCCGGCAAGCTGAAAATCGTCGCCTGCCACCACGCTGATCCGTTCGCCCGGGTTGCCATGATAGGCCGATGCATTGATCTGGTCGACAAACGGCGGTTTGAGGTAATCGGTCACTGCCAGAATGTAGGGAGACAAGCCATCGCGCGACCTGGCCGTATAGGCAGCCAGCATATCCGGATCCTGCAGGATGTTTTTGGCATAGCGCGAGGCAAGCAGGAACCTGCGGCGCACAGCCACCTGGTTTTCGGACGGACCCGTTTTTGAGCGCTTGGGCGGAATTGCCATGACACTGTGGCCAAAGCGGTTCCTGAATACTACCTGGTCGCCAAATTTGCCCCGGTAGTTCTTCGTAATTGCATTTGATTTTGTGATTGACATAATGTTAAGATTTAAAGGTGAATAAATGCGATCCGGGCCAGGGATCTTGTTGACTAATTGTACAAGTAGTTTTTTTGGTTACAGGTTTCAGGTTACAGGTTTCGAGTTTCAGGTTTCAGGTTTCAGGTTTCAGGATTTTTATAATATGATTTTCTTAGCACTTTAAACATTGGTTTTTTTTGAACTTGAAACTTGAAACCTGAAACGTGAAACAATAACAATAACACCCACCCCAATTACGATCCACAACACTTTGCTAAGCACCCCTCCCTCCGCTTTCACAAGTTTGATCTTCTCAACAGGGATCCTGAGCTCGCGTACGATGGTGTCGGTTTTACATTTTCCTTTGATGTGGATGGTGTCGTTGATCCTGACCAGCTTTATTTCGAGCCGGTCGCGGGAGATGGTCACCGTATCGGTGAGACGCATAATTGAAAGTGCAGTATCAGCCACTACCGGTAATGTGATAATGGTATCGCGGACAAGCAAAGTATCAGCCATTCGCAGCTCTGGATGATGCGCAACCAACCGCTCAAGCCGCCGCTGAGGAGAGCAGGAAGAAAGCATGAGAAGAAGAAAAATGATTTGAAGATTTGAGGATTTGAAAATTTGAAAATTTGAAGTTTTCATGATGTTGGTTTTTAATTTGTGATTTATAATTTGTCACGCGTCACGCGTCACGTGTCACGAAATTTGTCCAGCCTGTTCCTCCAGCCTCTCTCAAACCTTGCCTGCGTTGGGTCGTTTCGCACAATTTGTCGAATAAACACCAGCCTGTGTTCGAAAACCTGTTGATGAAACTGAATCGGATCGGCCTTATTGACTGCCCTGATCGTTTCGGGACCAACATACCCGTCGGGGGTGACTCCCAGGATTCGCTGGGGAATGATGATGCCCCATTTGCCGCTGCACCAGCACCAATCAACGACAATTTCGGCTATGGGCTGACTTTCAATTTCATCGGCCCGCCAGCGGTTCCAGTAAAAATAGCGCACCACCTTTTTAACATCGTTGCGGGTTAGCAAAAGGAGATCTTCGGGATCAACATCGCCATCGCCATCCTTGTCGTACCCAACCCGCCTCCAGGTCGAAAGTGTAACACCCATGTTCGTCGCCCCACCACGGTCCACCCAGTCGTTGGTGTAGCCTCCCTCGAGGAGAAGAAGCTTTTCTGCGTATTTTTCGAAAGTTGCCATATGAAAGGAATTACCAATGACTAATTACCAATTACCAATTTTTTCGTCACGCGTCACGCGTCACCTGTCACGCTTAAAGAGGCTATCCGGCGCAAGCAACAACCCAAGAATGGTGGGCAACAAAGCGATCATCTCCCCGCCGGTAATGACTTTCATGTAAAGAAGCGTGATGGATACGATCATCAGCATGAGTCCCAGAAGAGAGGTTTTCCAGTTTCTTACTACGCGGGTTTTCATCTCCGTTCCTCCTTCTGCACCATATGGCTGTTAAGCCAATCGTCGATGGCACTTTGACTGTAGAATATTCTTCCCCCGATCCTCGTATAGGAGAGGTATCCTTTTTCGCGGTAGCTTTCGAGGGTTCGTTTTGAGATGTGGAGCAGATTACAAACATCCAGGTTGTCGAGCCACTCGGGTTTTGCAGGGCTCAAATGGTTCAGCTTTTCTTCGATGTGTTGCAGGCGCTGATCAATTGCGGAAACCGCTGCCAGAATTTGATTTTGATGTGGTGTTTTCATCATGTTGAGTTTTTAAAGTTTGTATGGATTAATCAGGATTATTTGAAAGATGTGAGCCATTCAAGGACATTCTGACGCATTCTGCGCTTATTTGCATTTTGTATAGGGTTTGTTCAATGGTTGTTCAGGAATTCAAAATTAATCCTTCCATAAGGGATTATGGATTGGATATGCATTGGTCAATAGGCGGATATGGTTCCGTCAGTTAAGGAACAGCTAAAGGATAACCAAGGAATAAGCAACATTCAATAATCAACGAACCAGTAACCTGCAATCTGTAACTGCAACCTGAATGGCATTTTTCTTTTTCATCGATGAAAGCGGAACCGACAGACAAGACTCCTTTTATGAGGTACTCTGTGGTGTTGCCATAGAAGACCGCGACTTGTGGAATATTATTACACAACTGAAGAATCTGGAGGAACGCCTCTTAGGGACACGTTATGGCTGTCAGAAAAGGGAGATAAAAGGCAGGAAATTTTTAAAAAGAAAAGTTTTCAAACAGGCGAATTCAATAGGCCCTATACCTGTGGAGGAAAGAGCTGCCCTTTCAAAGCAATGTATCGAAAACGGAGCAAATGCAACCAGACAACAGATGGCTGCCTTATCACAGGCAAAGCTTGATTACGTAAGGAGTCTGTTGGAAATTTGCGCTCAGTTCAGAATTAAAATTTTCGCTTCTATTTCATCGGAACCAGTCAGAGAAACCGACGATGAAACACATGGACTTTTGAGAAGAGATTATGTTTATGCCTTTGAGCGAATATACTATTATCTCGAGGATAAGAAACTTGAAGACCAGGGAATAATTGTTTTTGATGAGCTTGAAAAATCAAAAAGTCACATACTGGTTTCCCAATTGGAAAATTATTTTAAGAAGACATCAAATGGCCGTCAACGTTCAGGACTGGTAATCCCTGAACCGTTTTTTGTACATAGCGACCTTACCACAGGTATTCAGATTGCTGATTTAATAGCTTACATTATTTCCTGGGGAATGAGGCTAAAAGGAATGACGGAACCGGTAAGACCTGAGATGGTAGAATTTGTAGAATTGATAAAGCCTTTGAGGTATCTGACTACCAGAGAGGTTGGTGATATACCTGAAATGAAAATCTGGAGCGTGATTTATGTGAAATAAAAAAGGCAATGCCGGTTTCCCAACAAAGCCTCCGCTGCAAAGATACACATAATTTGTGAAAAAGCAAGTTCGTTTTTTGAGTAAAGGGATATGATGTACATTTTCAAAGCTTTACATGAAGTACGTCTCGACAACCTGAAAAAAATCGTAAATCGTAAATTGTTATAACTTGCAACTTTTCCCGGTATGAGAAGCCTTGAATATCCTGTGAAAGCGCCACAATAGCGAACGATACCTGATGCGAAAAATGTCCGTTGAAAGTTGCACTGTCTGTGACCGACCGGGCGAAGCTATGAAAAACCGAAAAAAACAGGCACACGCGCCAAGGCAATCAATACCGACGAAATTGAAGATTCACACCTTGCAGCTTTGATCGAAAAAGGAATGAAAACCAAATCGGTCAGCCGCGAAAGTGTGATGGAATCAATTGGACAATGAACTATCGTATTGGTATTAAAACAGAGGCCAACAAAGTTTATTTTGTTGATATTGCCCATAGAAAAAATATTTACAGGCTTTTTCCTTGAAACCTGAACATGAGCGAAGCGGAGCTCGGCGGAACCACAAGACAGACGACAGTCATCCGTCATCGGTCATCGGTCCTCCGTCATTGACACCTGAATTGCAACCAGGATATGAAAGGTTGATGTTACAAATGAGTTGTGTGCAATAATGCGGTTTAACTTTTTAAGCCAAGCCTATTCTCATGTCAATTGAAAGTAAATTAAGGCTATGCTTAAGGTTAATGAAGAGATTAAAACTCTGAATGAGATTTATACAAATAACCCATGTTCGCCTTTGGAGGTCAACCATATAATGAATAACCATATGAATGTTGACGAATCAAGAAAAGCAGATCCCCTAGCAAAGAACGAGCGTGTTCGCTCCAATTTCGTCCGAGAATTGGTACAACGTTACAATGAACCAGTTCAGACACGTGCAGCTTACTTAGCCGCACCGCCAAGACGCATAGTGCAGTTCTGGGATGATCTTGGCCGATTGCCCCAGGATGTTAAAGAGTGCATGGAGTCATGGAGGAAACTTGAACGGTCAGGTTTCGAGCTTCAGGTTTTCGACGAGAGCTCTGCGAGAGAATTTATCAAGACCCACTTGGGTTCGAGATTTGAGAAAGCTTTTGATAAGTGTTATCATCCTTCAATGAAGTCAGACTATTTCCGGTACAGCTACATCTTTGTAGAGGGAGGGTTTTATATTGACGCTGACGACATCTATCATGGAACTACAATCGATCATCTCTTTACAGATGGGAGGTTGAAGCTTCAACCGTTCTGCTACGATATTGCAACAGCTCAGATGGTTCCGCCTTCAGTTTTTGTCAATCCGGGAGCAAACAAATTGAGCTGGATTTTCTACTTCAATACTACGCCTTTAATCGCAGTTCGCAATCATCCTATTGTAGAGCGTGCACTGCATAATGCTACGGTAGCTCTTGAGCAAGAATCAAAAGGAGAGTTGCCCGAAGTCCAGGCAACCACTGGCCCAGGCAACCTCACCAGATCCATATTTGAAGTGGTCGCCAATGAAAGCTTCCCCGAAGAAGCGCTACTCGTTGTAAACGATTGGGAGAAGACTTCCTCTAGTAAGTGGCCGCTCAGCTACCGGAATGATAAGAGAAACTGGAGGCTTTCGAATCAACAAACCTATAAGGCCTCATTGCAAACGGAGGAGCGATGAACTTATTACGCCCACAAGTAGCAGTTATCAGTTACGTTTTTCGATTCTGGCTGTCTATTCGAATGCTCCTACCTAGACGGAAGTGTAAAACATTCGGTGTCCAAAGTGAGGAGAAATGCCCGCGGATTGAGAAGGTCTATGTCATCAACCTTGATCGTGAACCGGAACGTTGGTCCAAGATGAAGCAAGAGCTTAGACACATATTGGACACGTCGGGAGCTGAACTCCTGAATCTGACTGAGCGGCATGGCGCTGTCGATGCTAATGAATTCTCACAGGAGCCACCCAAGGATGCCGATATTGATCCATTCTATACACTTGGAGATCAGCTTTATGTAGAACCACAACCTTTGGTTCTTCCAACGCACCTCGAACTAAATACTCCTATTCGAATGAGTCGAGCTGAGTGTGCAGTTGCTCGATCACACATCAATGTTTGGAGGCAAGTTGCAGCGAGTAATCATGAGTACGTCCTGCTACTTGAGGATGATATATGGTTTCATTCAGGTTTTGCAAGATATCTGGACAAAGTGTGGAATGAGGTTGTATTAGAAAATGACATGAAAGGCAAATTTGACGTTCTTTATTTGTCGTATCTTGAAGTGAAGCATGGTGCACCAAAAACCATTCTATCAAGGAACGTATTCCGACCAGTACGCGGGCTTTGGTACCTGTCCGGATATGTTCTTTCCCGAGAGGGTGCTGATAAACTTCTTCGCCTACTTCCATGTCGCGGCCCCATTGACCTCTGGATAAATCACCAGTTCGAAGCACTGGATGTACTCGCCTCTAAACAACCTCTTATTAGCCAACGACGGGATTTAAGATCTACCAACTCATATTCAATACTCCCTACCCTTACTACAATCGGTGCAATCACTAGTGAAAGGGCATCCTTATTTAATATCCGTCCAACTGAGCAACCAGTATTTGCTTTTGGCTCTGAAGGCTCCGGCCATTCATCGCTTGCAATGGCTTTGTCCATGCTAGGATACAGATGTTGCAATGATTTCAAGGATTTACCGGTTCCTGAAATGGAACGACTTCTTGAGGGAAGAGGAGATAGGGTTTTCGACGCATATGTGAACATAGGATCGTTGGTCGCAAAAGTTAGAGAACTCCGGATTCGCTACCCGAAGGCAAAGTTTATTCTTACCACAGTTAATGAAATCACTGCAGATGGGACTTTCCTGAGTATGGAGGACGACCTCAAAGGCGCCGACCTGACGATACTTCATTCAGAAGAATTGAATAGATGGCAAATCGTTTGCGAACACCTAAGATGTGCGCCGCCCACATGCTCCTACCCTGTACTGAAGGATCTTGGTCAAAGACCAATTCTCGACGAAATCATTGAATCGAACCAAGTTAAAAAATTCAAAAACCCTAAGCGTGATAATTCGCAATGGGTCGTTGAGTCCCGTAAGTGGTGGCATGGCATTAGCCCTGTCGCGACAGAGGGTGGGCAGACGGATACTGGAACATTCGTTAGAATCACTGACTGTTTGGAAAGTCTCGACACGAGACGCTGGCTTCTAAGGAGAGACACTTTCACGGACAATTTAGCATTGTTTCGCCCATCAAACGTCGAGTTCAGTTCAGGAATCGGGGCTGTGCTTTCCGTTAAAAGGGAGTCCCTCGGTGTTCGAGATTATACTGCTGCATCGTTATGCAGTCAGGATCAATACTTGTTCGGAAAATTCGAAGCGACCATCCAAACGTCTAATGTGCCAGGAGTGGTCACCGGATTATTTCTCCACCGCAACTCACCACGACAGGAAATAGATATCGAGATAGCGGGGAATCGAACAGACCGCCTCTTGATCAATGTATTCTACAACCCAGGTGGCGAAGGAGCAAACTTTGACTATGGCTATAGAGGTGCTCCAAGCTATATTGATCTAGGGTTTGACGCATCCAAAGCAAGCCACCGCTTTGCAATTGAATGGAGTCCCTACGAGATCCGATGGTTGGTTGACGAAAATTTGGTCCATAAGCGCGCCATCTGGAATCCGACACCTATCCCACACCTTCCAATGACGCTCCATGTCAATAATTGGGTTTCTCGTTCTACCCAACTTGCCGGGCGAATCAACAATAAACGTCTACCAACTGCCACCATAGTTGGGGAGATCGCTATAGCGGCAAATGCCGTTATTCCCACACCTGAGGCCAATGATCTAGGGTCACAGGTGTGGCCTACTAATTTTAGCTCAGGTCAGTTTGTATAATGAAAATTTTATCATTCAATCCGGGCCATGATGGCGCATTCGCTTATCTTGAGGACGGGCATTTGATTGCCTCAATTGAGGCTGAGAAAGACTCTCGTTACCGTCACTCACCACTATCCATTCCAGATGTGTTCAGCATCCTCGGTGAACTCAAAGAAGTTCCAGACGTGCTTTGTAGAAGTGGGTGGTGGCCTGGCAACACGCATCTGTCTGAGCAGCAATTTCATGCTGGGTACCATGGTGTCAGTAACAGTGACATCATAGTTGGGCAAGAACGCCTTTTGGGGAAGACGGTTGACTACTTCTCGTCTTCCCACGAACGTTCCCACCTTCTCTGTGCCTTTGGTATGTCAAATCTACCTAAGGGAACCCCTTGCTATGCATTACTTTGGGAAGGAGTGATCGGCTCATTCTACAAAATAGATGCTGAGTTGAACTTGATAAAGCTATCCGATGTAATGCCTGAACCAGGTCATCGTTATGCCTTGCTCTACGGCTTAGCGGACCCTACCTTTGATAAAAACGGTGCAGAATTCTCACGATTTTCTGACGCGGGGAAGCTAATGGCATTGGCTTCATTTTCGAAGCGAAGTAAACCTTCGGATGAAGAGGAAAAAATAATCGCGTTTCTAATGCAAGATTGCCTTCACCTCAAACCGAAAGAGTGTGAGGCCTTAAAGCATTACCGCCACTACAACGTTGGGCTGGATGATGCTGAGTTTCGTAACTTCGCCGGTATAGTCAGCGACAGAATATTTGATCGTTTTTATCAATATGCCAAATTGAATATGAAGAGGGACTTGCCGTTGCTGATTACTGGGGGGTGCGGACTAAATTGTGACTGGAACACGAAATGGAGGGAGACTAATCTCTTTTCAGATGTATTCGTGCCGCCAGTTGCCAACGATTCGGGATCTGCAATCGGCACAGCGATTGACGCCCAATTCCATTTTACAGGAAACCCTAAGATAGATTGGAGTGTCTACTCTGGTCTTGAATTTATTGCCGATGACTCATTCGATGCATCGTTATTTGATGAGTACGAAACGAACTACACAATGATTTCCGAAATGCTGGATAGCAATCTGATCATCGGATGGGTAAACGGAAAATATGAAATCGGACCACGCGCGTTGGGAAATCGCTCGATTCTTGCTTCACCATTCCAGGATAGCACCAGGGTGCGGCTGAATGAGATTAAGCAGCGAGAACAGTTTCGTCCAATTGCGCCTGTTTGCCTGGAAGAGGATGCAGTAAGATGGTTTGGTTGCAATCACCCTAGCCCATTTATGCTTTACACAAAGCTCGTTTCTACGGATGCTCTAGCTGCAGTGACACATGTCAATGGGACGGCACGAATTCAAACGGTGTCCTCTGAGTCTAATAGTCATTTGCATGAACTGCTAGTTGCATTCAAGGCACGTACCGGTTACGGTGTCTTGTGTAATACCTCCTTGAATTTCAAAGGAAGGGGATTCATAAACAACATTGCCGATCTCTCTGCATATGCAATAGAGCGCAATTTAGATGGATTTGTGATTGAAGGCCGATGCTATATGTTGAAGTCATCGACAAATTATCAGGAGTACTTGAGAATGCCAAACTCCATAGTTGGCTCAAAGTTGTTTAATTGACGTCCGACTATGATTTGTAGACCTGAGTTGCAACCAGGATAAGAAAGGTTGATGTTATAATTGAGTTATAGCCATTTCAAACTAAATAATAACTAAGATGAAAACACTAAAAATTAAGATTTCAGGACTCAAGTCTATGGTGAAACCACAAATTGAATGGGGACCATACGAATATGATGATTTAATTGCAAAAGCAATTATAAATGTTTTAACCCCAGAATATTTAGAAAGCCTATATAAAGATGGAAGGGTTGTATTAGTAAACAAAACCGAAGATTTATTAGAATACGAATACATATATAAATAATAGATTTATAAAATGAAAGAAGAGTTACTTAAAATTGAAGATTCAACAGTAGTGATTTTCTATCATGAAAAAGGTTCGCTATTCGTTAATGAATCTAAAAGCCGTGGGGACTATTTAATAGGCTGTTATTCCTATTTAAAGCACCCTCCTCATACAACTCCAGGAGATTATCATTTACATGTATATGCTGATAGTAATCAAATTTTTGCTATAAATAAAAATGGAACGGCTCATGACGGTTATCATGGTGTTCGGATACCTAATAAAGTTTATAAAGTATTGAAAAGCAAGTTTCATGACTGGACATTTCCAGCGGATAAAATTATCGAATCATTCAATTATACATATTTCCTTAATGACATCTCAGAATTGAATTATCGTGAAATATTAAATGAGATAGATTTTTTTGCATCTGAAACGAATTTATTTGAAAAATATCAGAAAATGCCTCCATCTTTATTAACAGAAAGGTATGAGAAAATAAAACCTAATTATGAGCGGCTCTTAAAAAGATTTCAAGATTTATTCATTGAAAGTTATAATAGAATAAAATAAACTGGCTAAAATAAGTAAGGCGTTACATAACACTTTCAAATAGATACAACAGCATTTAAAGATTATTGTCAACCCCTGAAGAGAATCAGTCAATTAACTCCTCCA
>SESA01000625.1_pt1 | contig 21774 bp, 17 predicted proteins | sample 3171451 | NCBI WGS metagenome assembly SESA01 (sample SAMN06051862, study PRJNA518727) | freshwater metagenome | biome: subpolar coniferous forest; feature: holomictic lake; material: water; isolation source: holomictic Lake 227, 8 m depth | place: Canada: near Kenora, Ontario | collected...
CGCAGCCGCAGCAGTAGCTGTTGCAGCAGGACCTGTTGCCAACGCCGCTCCTGAAGCTGAAGAAAAGAACACATTCGATGTGATTCTGAAATCAGCAGGACAGGCTAAGTTAGCTGTTGTTAAATTAGTTAAGGAACTGACCAGCCTTGGTTTGAAAGAAGCAAAGGAATTAGTTGATGCAGCACCGAAAGCAATCAAAGAAGGTGTTTCAAGAGACGAAGCCAACGCTTTAATGAGTCAATTAAAAGAAGCTGGTGCAGAGGTTGAAATTAAGTAAGACAGACGATTCTTATACCTTAATAAAAGCATAGATCTCTTCAATTTGAAGAGGTCTATGGTTTATTTATAAAAATTAATTTCAAACCTTCCCGCTCTGCGGGAATAAAAAATACGACCTTGGCTTCAAAAAAAACCGAAAGAATTCGCTTTGGATCTACCAAGATTCAAGCTGAGTATCCTGATTTTCTTGGCATACAGGTGAAATCATTTCAGGATTTTTTCCAACTGGAGACGAATCCTGAAAATAGGGTCAATGAGGGGTTATACAAGGTTTTTACTGAAAATTTCCCGATTTCCGATGCCCGCAACAATTTTGTATTGGAATTTCTGGATTATTTCATCGACCCTCCGCGATACTCCATTGAGGAATGTATTGAACGTGGTTTGACCTACAGTGTTCCTTTAAAAGCCAAACTGAAACTTTATTGTACCGATCCGGAACATGAAGATTTTGAAACAATCATCCAGGATGTTTATCTCGGAATGATCCCTTATATGACTCCGCGCGGCACCTTCGTGATCAACGGAGCCGAACGGGTTGTTGTTTCTCAGTTACACAGGTCCCCCGGCGTGTTTTTCAGCACCAGCTTCCATGCAAACGGGGCTCAGCTGTATTCAGCCAGGATCATCCCTTTTAAAGGTTCGTGGATTGAATTCACAACCGATATCAACAATGTCATGTATGCATACATCGACCGGAAAAAGAAATTACCGGTAACGACCTTGCTTCGTGCCATCGGGTTTGAAACTGATAAGGATATCCTCGAGATATTCGGTCTGGCCCAGGAAATTAAAGTCAGCCGTGCTGCATTGAAGCGCGTGGTGGGCTCAAGGCTTGCCGCCCGCGTGGTGCGTGCATGGATTGAAGATTTTGTTGATGAAGATACGGGAGAAGTTGTTTCCATCGAACGTACAGAGGTGATCATTGAACGTGAAACCATCCTTGAGAATGATCACGTTGATCAGATCCTGGATGCCGGCATCAAAACCATCCTGATCCACCGTGAAGAGGCGCTTGCAACAGACTATTCAATCATTTTCAACACGTTGCAGAAAGACCCTGCCAACTCCGAAAAAGAGGCGGTTGAATTTATCTACAGGCAGCTGCGTAATGCAGAACCTCCCGATGAAGAGACCGCACGCGGAATCATTGAAAAATTGTTCTTCTCCGATAAAAGATATGACCTCGGTGATGTAGGCCGTTACCGGATCAACCGGAAACTCAGCCTCAATACCCCGGTTGAAACCAAGGTTCTGACCAAGGAAGACATCATCTCCATTATAAAATACCTGATTGAACTGGTGAACGCCAAGGCTGAAGTGGACGATATTGACCACTTGAGCAACCGTCGTGTACGGACCGTGGGCGAGCAACTGTACAACCAGTTCGGCGTGGGCCTCCTGAGAATGGCACGTACCATCCGCGAGCGTATGAATGTTCGTGACAATGAAGTGTTTACACCAATGGATCTGATCAACGCCAAAACGTTGTCGTCGGTGATCAACACCTTCTTTGGTACCAACCAGCTTTCACAGTTCATGGACCAGACCAATCCATTGTCGGAGATCACGCACAAGCGTCGTATCTCTGCCCTCGGACCTGGCGGTTTGTCGCGTGAACGTGCAGGGTTTGAAGTCCGCGACGTTCACTATACCCACTACGGACGTCTCTGTACCATTGAAACTCCTGAAGGTCCGAACATCGGTTTGATCTCATCCTTGTGCGTTTATGCTAAAATCGATAAGCTTGGTTTCATCGAAACGCCGTATCACCGCGTTGTCGACAGCAGGGTGACCATCGAAGAGCAGCCTGTTTACCTGACTGCCGAAGAGGAAGAGCACAAGATCATTGCCCAGGCTACGACGCCTATGGATAACGTAGGAAATTTCCTGGAAGAGAAGGTTAAAGTCCGTTATCTGGCCGATTACCCGATTATTGATAAATCAAAGGTCGACCTTGTTGACATTGCGCCCAACCAGATCGCCTCTATTGCAGCCTCCCTGATTCCGTTCCTTGAGCATGACGATGCAAACCGTGCACTCATGGGATCGAACATGATGCGCCAGGCCGTACCACTGTTGAATCCTGAGGCGGCGATTGTCGGCACCGGGATTGAAGACATGGTGGCCCGCGATTCAAGGGTGCTGATCAATGCCGAAGGTGATGGCGTTGTGGAATTTGTTGATGCCAACGAGATCGTGATCCGTTATAACAGGGATGATAAAGAAAGGCTGATCAGTTTCGATGATGACTGTAAAAGTTATACCCTCACAAAATTTGCCCGCACAAACCAGAATACCTGTGTTAACCTTCGCCCTATCGTTCGCAAAGGGGACAAGGTAACCAAAGGTCAGGTTCTCTGCGAAGGGTATGCCACCAAAGATGGTTCTCTTGCCCTTGGGCGGAACCTGATGGTTGCATTCATGCCCTGGAAAGGTTACAATTTTGAAGATGCTATCGTAATCTCCGAGAAAGTTTTGAAGGAGGACATTTTCACCTCCATTCATATTGAAGAGTTTACGTTGGAAGTGCGCGATACCAAGCGCGGTGTTGAAGAACTGACGAATGATATCCCCAATGTAAGTGCTGAAGCAACCAAGGATCTGGACGAAAACGGACTGATCAGGATTGGTGCCGAGGTGAGCGAAGGTGATATCCTCATCGGGAAGATCACCCCGAAAGGGGAGAGTGATCCTACCCCGGAAGAGAAGCTGCTGCGCGCCATCTTTGGCGACAAGGCTGGTGATGTCAAGGATGCTTCACTCAAAGCCCCCCCGTCGATGAAGGGCGTTGTCATTGATAAAAAACTCTTTTCAAGAATTATCAAAGACCGCAAAGCCAAGGCCCGCGAGAAAGATGATATCAAGAAACTGGATGATGAATACCACAAGGAAGTAGATAAACTGAGAGTCAAGCTGGTCGAAAAACTCAATGTTCTGGTGAGCGGCAAAGTTTCCCAGGGCGTTTACAACAACTTCAAGCAGGAGGTCATTGCCAAGGGAACAAAATTCCAGACCAAGAGTTTGATGGATATCGATTATCTCAATATCAATCCGAATAAATGGACCACCGATAAAGAAAAGAATGACCTCATCAAGACCTTGATCAACAACTATATCATTAAGTTCAAGGAAATTATGGGCGTTCATAACCGCAAAAAATTCGTTGCGGTTGTCGGTGACGATCTTCCTGCAGGAATTGTACAGATGGCGAAGGTTTATATTGCCAAGAAGCGCAAGCTTAAAGTTGGTGATAAAATGGCAGGCCGCCACGGAAACAAGGGTATTGTTGCCCGCATCCAGCGCGAAGAGGATATGCCGTTCCTTATTGACGGAACACCGGTCGATGTGGTTTTAAACCCACTCGGGGTTCCTTCACGTATGAACCTCGGACAGATTTATGAAACGATTCTTGGATGGGCTGGAAAAAAACTCGGATTGAGATTCAATACCCCGATTTTTGACGGTGCCACCATCGACCAGATCAACGATTACCTTGATAAAGCCGGTTTACCCAGGAATGGAAAAGTTTATCTCCATGACGGTTTATCAGGAGAACGTTTTGATCAGCCCACTACCGTTGGTTTCATCTATATGCTGAAACTGCACCATATGGTCGACGACAAGATGCATGCACGGTCGATCGGCCCCTATTCCCTTATTACACAGCAGCCACTTGGTGGAAAAGCCCAGTTCGGAGGTCAGCGTTTTGGAGAAATGGAAGTCTGGGCACTCGAAGCCTTTGGCGCTGCCAATATCCTTCTTGAGATTCAGACAGTAAAGTCTGACGATGTGATTGGCCGGGCAAAAGCCTATGAAACCATTGTGAAGGGTGAATCTATGCCGACACCGGGAATCCCGGAATCATTTAACGTGCTGGTTCATGAATTGCGTGGTCTCGGATTGAACCTTACGTTTGATTAACGACCCTGGCGAACATTCGCCTTTGAAAGTATAAGATTTTCTCTGTTTTTGGTTTTTCAATCGAAATATATAACAATATGGCTTACAGAAAAGACGGTCAGGTAAACAGCAGCTTTTCAAAAATTACCATCAGCCTTGCTTCGCCGGAAAAGATTCTCGAAATGTCGAGTGGTGAAGTATTAAAGCCTGAAACCATCAATTACAGGACCTACAAACCTGAACGTGATGGGCTGTTCTGCGAACGCATTTTTGGTCCTGTTAAAGACTGGGAATGCCATTGCGGTAAGTACAAACGGATCCGTTACAAAGGGATCGTCTGCGACCGTTGCGGTGTTGAGGTAACTGAAAAGAAGGTAAGAAGAGAGCGCATGGGCCATATCCAACTGGTCGTTCCTGTGGCGCATATCTGGTTCTTCAGGTCACTGCCCAATAAAATAGGATCTTTGCTTGGGTTGCCTACCAAGAAGCTTGAGTCGATCATTTACTACGAAAAATATGTTGTCATCAACCCGGGAGTAAAACAGGTTGATGGATTGAACTACCTGGATTTTCTTTCTGAGGAGGAGTATTTCGATATCATGGAAAAACTTCCCCAGGAAAATCAATACCTCGACGACAGTGATCCCAATAAGTTTGTCGCCAAAATGGGGGCGGAGGCTTTGAGTGAATTGCTTGCACGGATTGATCTTGACAAGGAATCCTACGACCTCCGGTACAAAGCAAATACTGAAACATCACAACAGCGCAAGGCGGAGGCACTGAAACGCCTTCAGGTCTTCGAATCGTTCCGTGATGGCCAGAAACGCCTTGAAAACCGTCCGGAATGGATGATCGTAAAGGTTGTTCCCGTGATCCCGCCTGAATTACGGCCCTTGGTGCCACTGGACGGCGGTCGTTTTGCCACCTCCGACCTGAATGATCTTTACCGCAGGGTGATCATCCGCAATAACCGCCTGAAGCGACTGATTGAAATAAAGGCGCCTGATGTAATCCTCCGCAATGAGAAGCGTATGCTCCAGGAAGCGGTCGATTCGTTGTTCGACAACTCCCGCAAGGCAAGCGCTGTAAAAACCGAATCGAATCGTGCACTGAAATCACTGTCCGACAGTTTAAAGGGGAAACAAGGACGTTTCCGCCAGAACCTGTTAGGTAAACGTGTTGACTATTCAGGCCGTTCGGTCATCGTGGTTGGCCCGGAACTCAAACTGAGTGAATGCGGGTTACCCAAAGAGATGGCTTCTGAATTATACAAGCCTTTCATTATCAGGAAAATGCTGGAACGCGGTATTGTAAAAACCGTTAAATCAGCCAAGAAAATTGTCGACCGGAAAGACCCTGTCGTTTGGGATATCCTTGAAAACATCCTGAAGGGACACCCGGTACTGCTTAACCGTGCACCAACGCTTCACCGACTCGGGATCCAGGCCTTCCAGCCTAAACTGATCGAAGGAAAAGCAATCCAGCTCCACCCGCTCGTATGTACGGCTTTCAATGCCGACTTCGACGGAGACCAGATGGCTGTGCACGTTCCGCTGGGAAATGCGGCCATCCTCGAAGCGCAACTGCTGATGCTTGCTTCCCACAACATTCTCAACCCTGCCAACGGCGCCCCTGTAACTGTTCCTTCACAGGACATGGTTCTTGGATTGTATTACATGACCAAGGCACGCAAAAGCGACCCCACGCTCAAGGTAAAGGGAGAAGGCATGACTTTTTATTCTCCAGAAGAGGTGATTATCGCATATAACGAGAAAAGTGTTGATCTGCATGCCATTATTAAAGTGCGTCATACCTTCTTTGAAGGAGACGAACTGGTAACCCGGATTATCGAGACAACCGTTGGACGTGTAATTTTCAACCAGGTGGTTCCCGTGGAGTATGGTTATATCAACCAGCTTCTGACGAAGAAATCATTACGGGATATCATCGGCATGATCCTGAAAAAGACCGGTACTGCCAAGACCGCCAAATTTCTTGATGACATTAAGGATCTTGGATTCAAGATGGCTTTCCAGGGAGGTTTATCCTTTAACCTGGATGACGTTATTGTTCCGGCGATCAAGGAATCACTTGTTGCCGATGCAAGGCTTGAAGTGGAAGAGGTAGTGAACAACTACAACATGGGTTTCATCACCAACAATGAACGTTACAATCAGATCATCGACATCTGGACCCATGCAAATTCACAGCTTACGGTTTCACTGATGAACCAGCTGATCAATGACAAACAGGGATTCAACCCGGTTTACATGATGCTTGATTCAGGTGCCCGTGGTTCCAAAGAGCAGATCCGCCAGTTGTCTGGTATGCGTGGTTTGATGGCGAAACCGCAGAAGTCCGGTGCAGGTGGAGGTGAGATCATCGAAAACCCGATTCTTTCCAACTTCAAGGAGGGTCTGTCGGTACTCGAGTACTTCATTTCAACGCACGGTGCCCGTAAGGGTTTGGCCGATACCGCTTTGAAGACTGCCGATGCAGGATACCTTACCCGTCGTTTGGTTGACGTTTCACAGGATGTGATCATTTCAGAGGAAGACTGCGGAACATTGCGCGGATTGACCATCACTGCTTTAAAGAAAGCGGAAGAGGTTGTAGAATCTTTATATGACAGGATTCTTGGCCGTGTTTCGCTTCATGATATTCATCATCCCCAGACAGGCGACCTGATCATTACTGCCGGGAGTGAGATCACCGAAGAAATTGCGCACACTATTGACAGTTCGCCGCTCGAAGGCGTAGAGATCCGCTCCGTGCTGACCTGCGAATCGAAGAAGGGCGTTTGTGCAAAGTGCTATGGCCGTAATCTGGCTACCGGTAGCATGGTGCAGCGGGGAGAAGCCGTTGGTGTTATCGCCGCCCAGAGTATCGGGGAGCCTGGAACCCAGCTGACCTTGCGTACATTCCACGTTGGTGGTGTGGCTGGTGTGAACATCGCCAGCGCTTCGCGTATTGATGCCAAATATGACGGCATCCTTGAAATTGATGAACTCAGATCGGTTGAATATACCAGTGATGCCGGAGAGACCTACGAGATCGTCATCGGTCGTTCGGCCGACATGAGGATTGTTGATAAAAACACACGCATCGCCCTGACCTCTGCCCACATACCCTATGGTGCCCGTCTCTATTTCAACAATGGGGATCCCATCAAGAAGGGCCAGCTGATCAGTGACTGGGATCCGTACAATGCCGTAATCCTTTCGGAAGTTCCCGGAAAGGTGAACTTTGAAAGCATCATTGAAAATGTAACTTTCCGCGTTGAATCGGACGAACAGACCGGTTATCACGAGAAGGTCGTTATTGAGTCACGCCAGAAAGCAAAGAACCCGGCTATCAATATTTTATCTTCCACAGGCGATATCATCAAGATTTACGATATCCCGGTTGGAGCCCACATCAATACCGAGGATGGAGCCAAGATCAAAGCCGGTGAAATCCTGGTAAAGATTCCGCGTGCCATCGGCAAAGCCGGTGACATCACGGGAGGGTTACCCCGCGTTACCGAATTGTTTGAAGCACGTAACCCGTCCGATCCTGCTGTGGTATCTGAAATTGACGGTGTGGTGTCCTTTGCAAAGAAACTGAAAAGAGGAAACCGCGAAGTCATCATCACCTCAAAAACAGGTGAAGAAAAACGTTACCTCGTTCCCACTTCAAAACAGATCCTGGCACAGGAAAATGATTATGTTCGTGCTGGTACCGCCCTTTCCGACGGAGCACTCACCCCGAGCGACATTCTGGCCATCAAGGGACCTATGAAGGTCCAGGAGTATATCGTGAATGAAATCCAGGAGGTTTACCGTTTACAGGGGGTTAAAATCAATGACAAACATTTCGAGACCATTGTCCGCCAGATGATGCGTAAAGTCGAAGTTGAAGATCCGGGTGATTCAAGGTTCCTTGAAGGAGAGTTGATCAACAAGATCGACTTCCAGGAGGAAAATGACTGGATCTACGGCAAAAAAGTTGTTGAAGACCCGGGTGACTCCCCAACCTTCAAAGCCGGACAGATCATCAGTGCACGTAAGCTGCGTGATGAAATCTCCATGCTGAAACGGAAAGATAAAAAACTGGTTGAAGCACGCGATGCAAAACCAGCCACGGCTTTCCAGATTCTTCAGGGTATAACCCGTGCCTCACTTCAAACAAAGAGCTGGATTTCTGCAGCCTCTTTCCAGGAGACAACGAAAGTGCTTACCCAGGCTGCCATCAATGCGCGCCAGGATGATCTGCTTGGTCTCAAGGAAAATGTGATCGTTGGTCACCTTATTCCGGCAGGAACCGGGTTGCGCGAGTACGAAAATATCATCGTTGGCAGTAAAGAAGAATACGAAATCCTTCTTGCTTCGAAAGAGGAAGATTAAATCTTAAGCTATGCAGGAAAAAAAGAATCCGCTGAATCAGATTAACATTGAGATCTCTGATGAAGTAGGTGAGGGCATTTATTCCAATCTCGCCATCATAACCCATTCTCCGGCTGAATTCATCATTGATTTTGTAAAGATGATGCCTGGCGTTCCGAAAGCGAAGGTGAAGTCGAGGATCATTCTTACCCCGCAGCATGCAAAACGGCTTTACAAAGCGCTGAAGGAAAATGTGGCTAAATATGAAGCCATGCACGGGGAGATCAGGGATTCGGAAGGGGAGATCCCTTATAACTTTCCTTTACCAACGGCGCAGGCATAATTTCGTGACACGTGACACGTGACGCGTGACGAAATATGGTTCATGAGATATTATTTCTGGAATTTTCTTAGCGTTTCTTCCATTTTACTGGTGTCAGCGTTATCTTTTTTAGCCATTTCAATGGCTTTCTTTTCAAATTTGATGGCGTCTGCTTTCTTGCCTAACTTGAACATCAGTTTGGCATAGGTGTCGTTGTTTTCGGTCGTGCTTTTTAAGGCAATCGATTTTTTTGCCCACCCTGCTGCCTTTTCAATCTGCGTTTTTTCGGTTGCCATTTTGAAAAAATTCACTGCCATCCGGTTCAGCATGGCATAGTCGTCAGAATAGTTCTGGTCCACCTCCTTCATGGCAAGATTCAGGTACTTTTCCGTCTCTGATTTCATTTGATACATATTCAGCTCACCCTGGAAAAAAACCTTGTCCGCGTCAGTATAACCGGTGTCCTTTATCTTTTGCTTAATCTGGTTAAGGTTGGTGTCGTTGAATGACCTGTTTCGGGACAAGGTAATTAGCGCCTGTGTATAGACCCCGACGACTTTCCCAAAAACGGAATCCCTCGTATACATTTTCTCATAAACCTTATGATGACTCAGCAGGAATTTGAATTCCTTCGAATCCAGGTCATTAACATACTTGTATAATATTTCCCAGTTCGCCTGGCTATACATATCCGCCTCCTTTAGTAAAGCAAAATACTGATTCATAGGTTCATTGATGGGCAGATAAGCTCCCTGGAGCCGGTCAAGGTACTTCAGGATGAATGCCGGAGCACGGTTTCCATCCAGGTATTCTTTTTCACAGGAAGCAAATCCATCACCGGGAATCATGGCGACCATTCCCATTTGAATATAATCCTGAACTTTTTGAGGTGCGCCAACGCGTTGATGAATCATGTCGCCGTTCGCGCTGACAAATAAAAGGGTAGGATAGGCCCTCACATTGTATAATTTCGCCAGGTTCGGTCCCTCACCTTTTTCCATATCGAAATGTGCGCATATAAATGTCGAATTGTAGTAATCGGCAATGGTGTCGTTGGTAAATATCTTCGCGGCCATCCATTTACAGGGACCGCACCAGGAGGTAAAAGCGTCAAGGAAAATAAGCTTTTTCTCGTGTTTAGCTATGGTCAATATTTCCGCCCAGGGTTTGTCAATGAATTGAATTGATCGGTTTTGATTAAAACCATCGACGCTGGTAAATAAAATCAGCAGGGAAAGGATGCCAAGGTTTTTTTTCATATGATTACTTTTGATGATTAACGGTATAAATGCGAAAGATAGTGCGAAGTTAACACCATATCTTTGTATTTTTGGCGAAATATTCAGATTGTGGCAATGAAGAAAATACAGGATGTGGTTCTGATCGGAGCGGGGAACCTGGCTGCCCATCTGGGTCTTGCATTGCACAGGCATGGTTTCAGGGTGGTTGAGGTTTGTAACCGTACCCGCGAGAAGGGAATGCATCTGGCCAGAAAGGTTGGTGCTGAATTCATTGCCGATCCGCGGAACATCACCCGGCATGCTGATCTGTATATGCTGGTTGTTGCCGATGCTGCAATCAGCGAGGTTGCTTTATCTCTTCCGTTTCGGCACCAGTTGGTGGTTCATACCTCCGGAACAATGGATATGAAAGTCCTTTCGGCGGTCTCAGATAACGTTGGCGTTTTTTATCCCCTGCAAACTTTTTCACCCCGGCGTCGGATTAATTTTAAAAAGGTTCCGGTATGCCTTGAGGCAAATTCAGCCAAAGGATTGGAATTGCTGTCGGAAATAGCGCACAGTCTGTCAGAGGATGTCCGGGTAATTGACAGCGACCACCGGAAGATGATTCATCTTTCTGCTGTGTTTGCCTCCAATTTCACCAATTTCATGTATGTCATTGCAGAGGAGTTGCTGGAGGAGCATAAAATTCCTTTTGATCTGCTGAAACCCCTGATCAGCCAGACTGTTCAGAATGTCAGGAAGAACCATCTGTTTCAGTACCAGACAGGCCCGGCACTTCGGGGCGACAGGGCCGTACTTGATAACCACCGGGCCTTATTATCCACGCATCCCGGGTACCTTGAACTTTATGACAGTATCAGTAATAACATTATCAAATACAAAGCGTTACATGGCAAATTATAAAGAGTTCCTTCCTTCCGTCAATACCTTTATTTTTGATTATGACGGTGTGTTGACCGATGGGAGTGTGATCACCACCAACGATGGCGAAGCTCACCGTATTTCAAGTGTCAAGGATGGATATGCCCTGCAACTTGCCCATAAAAAGGGATACCGGGTTGCGGTCATTTCAGGTGCGCGTTCTGATTCCATGATGCACCGGATGAAGGCTTTGCAGATCCAGGATGTGTTTTTGGGAGTCGAGCGGAAGCTGGATGTATTCAGGGAATACCTGAAAAAGTACAACCTGAAGCCTGAGCAGGTGCTTTATATGGGAGATGATATTCCCGATTATGAGGTCATGCTGGAGGCCGGTGTGGCAACATGTCCTGCCGATGCAGCTGAAGAGATCAAATCGGTGGCCAGGTATATTTCTCATTTCCCGGGTGGCAAAGGGTGTGTACGCGATGTGATCGAACAGGTGCTGAAGGTACAGGGTAAATGGATGAATGATGATGCCTACCATTGGTAGTGAAGAAGTTTGAATTCAGAAATGCGAAGAAGAAATTTTAATAAACAACCAGGTCGATGAAGTTAAATGGTTTACCGGTTACAGCCTACCTCGGGGCGCTGGCGCAGTTAATCCGCCTGCCGAATGTTCTGATCATTGTACTTACCCAGTTGTTGCTTCGTTACTGCATCATCAGTCCATTCATTTATAGCAGCGACCCGGGCGCCATCTCCCTCCTTCCAGATTTCCTGATCCTGGTCATGGCTGCCATGCTGATTGCAATTGGCGGCTATGTGATCAATGATTACTTTGATGTTAAAATCGACAGCGTCAACCGGCCCGATAAACTGGTTGTGAACAAAGTGATCAATGCAAGAACGGCCATCAAAGTGCATATGATCCTGAACGGGGTTGCCATACTCCTGGGATTCTACCTGGCCTACCGTGTAAAGGCGATCACATTTGGATTGCTGTTTCCATTCATTTCAGGCGTGCTCTGGATCTATTCAGCCAAATATAAGCGAATGATTTTCTGGGGTAATTTCATTGTCGCCGTTACCACCGCTTTCATCATACTTGTTGTGTGGTTATTTGAATTCTTCTGGCTTCGGCTGAATGCCTCTCTATTCGCTAACGAAATCCCTGAAATAAACAGGGTTACCTATGTATTTGTGGGTTATGCCGTATTTGCCTTTCTTATTTCAATGGTTCGTGAACTCGTCAAGGACATGGAGGATACAGAAGGAGATAAATCCATTGGAAGTAAAACGATCCCGCTGGTACTTGGAATTCCCTGGACCAGGTACCTTGTTGCATTGATCGTTGTTACAGGACTGGCCCTGCTGGGGTATGTTCAGATGATCCTGTGCAGGCTGGACATGATGATGCTTTTCTGGTATTTTCTCATAGCTGTCCAGTTACCATTCATCTATTTTCTAATCAAGCTTTTTGGCTCACGTGAAAAACAGAATTATCATTTTCTGAGCAGTTTATGCGAACTGATAATGCTGACCGGAATATTATCCATGGAAGTTTTATTCATCAGTAATTAACAAACCATGATCAATCGTCGCCTGAACGGGAGGCATCTTATCCTGGCCTCACAATCCCCCCGCCGCCAGTATCTTTTAAAGGAACTGGGCTTTGATTTCGAGATACGGACCACCCAGATCGAAGAGATTTATCCAGGGGGCCTGCTTCCGCATGAGATTGCCACCTACCTGGCGGTGCTGAAAGCATCGAGTTTTGATATGACCAGGATGGATGAAAAGGCCATCATCCTGACTGCGGACACCATCGTTTCGATCGGAAACGAAATTCTGGGAAAACCTTCGAGCTATGGAGAAGCCGTTGCCATGCTCAAAAAGCTTTCAGGGCGGAAACATGATGTCATCACTGCGGTTTGCCTCTGTTCAAAACACAAGCAACATGTATTTCATGTGATCTCCTCGGTCTATTTCAAAGAGCTCAGCCTTGAGGAGATCGAATACTACATTGATCATTTTCAACCCTTTGATAAAGCCGGTGGCTATGGCGTACAGGAATGGATCGGGTATATCGGGATCAATAAAATTGAAGGATCCTTTTTTAATGTGATGGGGTTGCCGGTGAAAGAGCTTTATGAAGAATTGCTGAATTATTAAATTGTCATTAAAAGTTATCTGGAATGAAGGATAAACCTTTAATATTGATTACCAACGACGACAGTGTAAAAGCTCCCGGAATCAGGGCCCTGATCAATTATATCCGTCCATTCGGGCGCGTGGTGGTGGTTGCACCCGATCGCCCGCAGTCAGGCACTGCGCATGCTGTTACGATAGCCCATCCTTTACGGCTCGATCTTATTACCCGTGAAACCGGTTATGAAGAGTATTCCTGTGACGGAACACCCGCCGATTGCGTTAAAATGGCTTTTAAAATAGTCATGCGCCGCCGGCCCGATTTTCTTTTTTCCGGGATTAACCATGGTACCAATGCCTCAATCAACATCGTATATTCCGGAACCATGGCCGCCGTGCTTGAAGGTGCCCTGGCCGGGGTTCCCTCGGTTGGGTTTTCGCTCAATAATTACAGCCTGAAAGCCGATTTCGGACCCTCGGAGAAGTTTATTAAAACCATTGTTTCGGATGTCGTCTCAAAGGGTCTTCCAACGGGGGTGTGTCTCAACGTCAACATTCCTGATGTTCCTGAAGATCAGATTAAAGGAATTAAAGTTTGCCGCCAGGCTGAAGGGACATGGGAGGAGGATTTTGATGAGCGGGAAGATCCGAACGGTAGAAAATATTACTGGATGAAGGGAGTATATGTTTCGACCGGGAACGGGAAGGACTCCGATCAGTGGGCTATTGAAAATAATTATGTGGCTGTTGTTCCGGTCCAGTTCGACCTGACTGCAAACAGTGCGCTTGAAACACTCAGGAACAGGTTCTGATGCGATACTATATCATTGCCGGTGAAGCTTCGGGCGACCTGCATGCTTCAAACCTGATGCAGGAGTTGAAATTGCTCGATCCGGAAGCAATTTTTCGTTGCTGGGGAGGCGATTTGATGCAGCAGCAGGGTGGGGAACTGGTGAAACATTACCGGGATCTGGCTTTCATGGGATTTATGGAAGTGGTTGCCCACCTGCCTACCATCCTGAAAAATTTTCGTTTCTGTGAAGAGGACCTGGTTTCATTTCAACCTGATGTTCTGATCCTTGTTGACTACCCGGGGTTTAACCTTAAGATGGCCAAATTTGCCGCCCGTAAAGGGATCCGGGTATTCTATTATATTTCTCCGCAGTTATGGGCTTGGCGGTCATCGAGGGTGCAATCGATCAGGAAATATGTAGAAAAAATGTTTGTCATTCTTCCCTTTGAACAGGAATTTTATGCCCGGTATCATTATCCGGTAGATTATGCCGGACACCCGCTTCTCGACGTCATTCACAAGGAGATGAACACGCTAAGCCGTGAAGCGTTCCTGGTGAAAAACGGGTTGCCTGATCGCAGGATGGTTGCGCTCCTGCCAGGAAGCCGCAAAATGGAAATTGAGAAAATGCTGCATATGATGACAAGTGTGGTGTCATCATTTCCCGGCTATCAGTTTGTCATCGCGGCGGCACCATCCGTTCCTGCTGATTTTTATGAACGGATTCTAAAAAGGACCGGGGTCCGCATGGTGATTACTCAAACCTACGACCTGCTCAGCCATTCCGATGCTGCGCTTGTTGCATCAGGCACTGCCACCCTTGAAACCGCTCTGATGGAGGTGCCCCAGATTGTCTGTTATAAGGGAAACGCACTCTCTTATCTGATCGCCAGGCAGTTGGTTCATGTTCCCTTTATCTCCCTGGTCAACCTGATCGCTGGGAAAAAGGTTGTCCCTGAATTAATCCAGTCGGAGTTAAATCAGAAAAACCTGGTCCGGTCACTGACAGAGATCCTTGAAAATGGACCTTTACGGCAGAGGATCCTCGATGATTACAAGGTTCTGAAACAGGAACTTGGCGGAAGCGGTGCTTCGGGCAGAGTTGCTGCCTTAATGATACAATATTTACAAAAAAAATAAGTTTCTTTTAAACCAATTTAATCCTTTATGAAACAGTTTACAATATTCATTGTTGCAATTATTTGTGGATTACCTTTCAGTATTCATGCCCAGCAAAATCCACCCAAAACCGGAAATACGCAAGAGACCATTTTACGTCTCACCCCTCAAACGGCTGATACCAGTAAAAATAAAGGGGTCAAATCTTCGAAGGGCAATGGGGATAAATCAGGAATGTCGCATAAAGTTTATACCCCGGAGCAGGAGGCTGCCATGAACTTTTTTAAGAATGGAATCCAGAAGGCCAAAGTTGGTGATTTAAACGGTGCGATCGATGATTTTACAAAATCACTGGAACAGGTTAAAGATGCAAACGTTTATATAAAGAGAGGCACGGCTTACCTGATGGTTAAAAATTACGGAGCCGCCATCCAGGATGCTACCGAATGTTTGCGGTTACAGCCAACGCTGTTTAAAGCACATTACATCCGGGGTGTCGGGCGATATGAAACAGAGGATTATAAAGGGGCCAAAGAGGACCTGGACCTGTACCTGGAGAAAGACCGGACCAACCCGAGCGCCTTCAATTACATGGCGGCTTTGTTGTTTATGAATCAGGATTTTAATGGCGCATTGATCAATTATAATGAAGTTGTCAAGCTTGATCCCAAATTTCCAGATATATATACCAACCGCGGAATGATGCGTCATTACACCCTGGATTACAAGGGAGCCATCGAAGACTATAATGAGGCGCTGAAGCTTACGCCTGATAACCCTTCGGCGTATAACAACCGGGGGGCAGCCAGGATGATGGTGAAGGAACTGGATTCAGCCATGGTTGATCTGAATAGGGCCATTACTCTCAATGACAAATATGCGCAGGCTTATGATAACCGCGGCAGATTAAAGCAGGAATTGGGTGACCTCACCGGCGCCTGTGCCGACTGGAAAATGGCCTATGCCAATGGCCTGGAAGTTTCCAACGAGCGGATTTTGAAGTTCTGTAAATAGACCAGCCCAATTGTCCGTCATTCTCAATGAAGTCATCCTGTTATAAGATCCTCCTTCTTTTCTCATTTGGATTATTTGCTCAATCATCCCTGTATTCACAGGATCCGGCACAAAAAAAACTCATTGATTCGGGGATCCTTAAGGCCAAAATGGGTGATTTCAAAGAGGCCATGAAGGACTTTACAATGGCGATGGCCATTGACACAAATGAGGCCGAACCCTATTATAACCGTGGAATAGTCCTCACTGAGCAGAAAGATTATCAGGGGGCGATGAAGGATTTCAATAAAGTGATCCAGTTGAAACCGGCCCATGCTGAACCCTATTACAACCGGGGATTGGTGAAGGATTATATGAAGGATTACATCGGGGCCATTCAGGATTACAACAAGGCCATTTTGTTGAAACCTGAATATCCTGAAGCTTACCACAACATGGGACTTGCCAAATTCGACCTGGGTAATTTCGATGAGGCGTCGAAGGATTTTTCACGTGCACTTCAGTATAAACCTGACTTTGTAGAGGCCTATTATAACAGGGGATTGGCACGATTCAGCATGCATGACCCCGCTGGGTCGGTCCCGGATTTTGATGAAGCAATAAAACTCGATCCTTCTCAATTTGAATATTATTCAAGCCGTGGGGCTGCTCAGGCTGCATTGGAGCAATATACCGAAGCTGTTGACGATTTTGAAACAGCCCTCACGCTCAACCCTGCCGACCTCAATTCACGGATGAACCTTGCCCTCGCCTTCATGTATCTTAAGAAATACAAAGAGGCCATTGATGCGTATGATCAAATCGTTGAAGCCAACCCCTTGAATCATGAAGCCCTTGCAAACAGGGGAGTAGCCAGGCGTTATATGGCCGATGAGGCCGGTGCATGTGCTGACTGGACCCTGGCAGCGCAAAGAGGTTCTGAAAAAGCAAAAGGCTACCTGTCGAAATTTTGTAAGTAAAACCGTGTTACCTTTTGGTTTTATCCTGATTAAGCAGAGATAAACATGGTAACGCAGTATGAACTCCTGGAGGCCTTATCCTCTCCTGAGATTATTGTTCCCTTTCCTGGCCGGGATCATGGTGGAATTGTCCGCCGGATCATTTGGGATCGGGTATGGTTGCATCGTGGCAACACTTTTGTGTTTGCAGGGATTGTTGTTTTTGTTTTCCAGGTATTTGAAAATTTACCGGTATCGCTGGTTCTCAGGGGTGATGATTAACCTGTTTTTCTTCATAGCTGGAAATACCATCGCAGATTTTCACAACACGTCAAATGATCCTTCCTATATAGGACATGATCCCAATGGATTATTCCTGGCAACCCTCACAGAGCCTCCCTCAATTAGAAAGTCCTCCTTCAAGGTGGTCCTTGATATCAGGTATCATCGGCGAAACGGGCGGTGGGACAGGTGCAGAGGATTCTCAGTGGGATTTCTTAAATACGATACAACAAATCCTTTACTTCAATACGGGGATATTATCCTCCTGCATGCCAGCCTGTTAAAACTGAATGATAATTCAAATCCGCATACGTTTAATTATACCAGGTATCTTAATAACAAGAATATTTACCACCAGGTATTTGCCGGATCAGATGACTGGAAGTTGATAAAACTGAAACCGGGTGGCATTGTCCGCAAGATTGCCTTTCAACTGCGTGATCGTTTGCTCAATATCCTGCGCGACAATAAGGTCAAAGGGAAGGAGTTTGCAGTGGCTTCAGCGCTTTTGCTTGGGTACGTTGATGAGTTGGACGCTGATCTGAGAAGGGATTATGCGGCAACCGGAGCCATGCATATCCTCTCCGTTTCGGGGATGCATGTGGGCATAATCTATGTATTCCTTGAATTCCTGCTTGGCTTCATGAATAAACGCAAAGCGGGCCGGTTTCTTAAAGCCATCATATTGCTGGTTTTTGTGTGGTTCTATGCCCTGATCACAGGGCTGTCACCTTGTGTATTCCGGTCGGCTGCCATGCTGAGCTTACCCATTCTTGCAAAGTCGATGAACCGGTCGCCTGAAATGTTCAACGTCATTGCAGCCTCCATCTTTATATTGCTTGCAGTGGATCCTTTTATCCTGCTGGATATCGGGTTTCAGTTGTCGTATCTGGCCGTTGCCGGAATTGTTCTCCTCTATAAACCGATCTACGATTTATTTATTACTTCACTCTGGCTTCCCGATAAAATCTGGTCCATCCTGGCCATCTCCATCGCTGCCCAGATAGCCACCTTGCCAATCACACTGTATACCTTTCACCAGTTTCCGAATTATTTCATGCTCACCAATATTTTTGTCGTTCCACTATCGAGCCTCATCATTTATGTCGGAATAGTGTTGATGGTCATCGGTGCGATCCCTGTTGTGTCGGTCTTGTGTGCAAAGCTGCTCATTGCCCTGGTATGGCTGTTGAACAGCATCATTCATTTAATAGAACAGTTCCCCTGTTCCACACTCCGGGGGATTCATATTTCATCGGCAGAGATGATTATTCTATACCTGGTTATTTGCTCATGTTTTTTGTATTTAATCCTGCGCCGGATTTCATTTTTATATCTTTTCCTTTTTTCTTGCATCGGGCTTAACCTGATTCTTTTGGATTTCAAGCTGAATCGTCTTGGGTCAGCCCGGTTCCTGGTCTACAACTCAAATCGCCCTGCCTGCTTTCAGATCAGCATGCAGGACAAAGCTGTCAGTTTTTATTATGGTACAAATTTGTACGATCCGGCCTCATTGAAAACGAAGGCAGAAATGGTCTCCGCCGACTTTTATGCCCATGGAATCAGGTCTCATCGGGCTTATTGGTTTGGCCGGAAGGACAGGACTGTGGATCTTTCAGGTGATTTTTTACCGGTCCGATGGGTTGGTCATTTTATCCAGTTCAGGAATTTCAGGATTGCCATACTGAACAAATCCATTCCCGGGGCATTAAAACAGACGATGCAGGTTGATTTTCTGATTCTGTCAGGAAATCCAAAAATCAGGATTGCCGAAGTCATCAAACTCTTTCATCCCAAACAAATCATCATTGATGCAACCAACTCCAGGGTCAGAATCCTGCAGTGGTTGAAGGATTCGGCCATGCAAAGTATTTCATGTCAATCGGTTACATATCATGGGGCATTTGAAAAAGAATTTCTTAAAGATGTTGGTAATTCAGAAAATTAGGATTACTTTTGCGTCACATTTGAGGATCGGTAGTTCAGCTGGTTAGAATGCCGCCCTGTCACGGCGGAGGTCGCGGGTTCGAGTCCCGTCCGGTCCGCAAAATCACCTAAGGAGGCTTAACGGTCTCCTTTTTTTATTGTCTGATTTGCAGTGTAGTATCAATATTGACAAGGGTTTCAAAGCATGTTATTATTTTATGAGTTCACTAATTAATTTTAAATAATATGCAATATTGCATTATTTCTAATACCAATCTAATACCGAAATAATACCATGAGAAACTACGCTACATACAAGATTGTTTGGAACCGAAAGGGCCAACTAGGTGCTGCACTGGTACAGATTGAAATCCTTTTACCTGATGGAAAACAAAAATATGTTGGCACAGGATTAAAGGTGACAGCATCAGAGTGGGATGCAAAACAAAGACAGATAACAGGCCCATTTGCTACACGTCTCAATAATCAGATTGCAGAAAAAATTGCAAAGATCAGGGCGCATGAACTTACCCTGATTGAAAAAAACATAAGACTCACTGCAAATGAAGTAAATGTAGCGTTGGAGGTAGTAGATGCCGGATCCTTTGTGGCTTTCATGCGTACTCAGGCAGCTGCAAGGAAAAATATTACTAATGGCACCAGGTGCCTGCATCTAAGAGTTGCAAACAGGCTGGAGCAACATGGCATCATACGATTTTCAGATTTAACCTATCTTAATATTGTTTCCTTTGACCAGTTCATTTCAAAGGAATTAAAAGCACAGCCATCCAGATACAAACATCATCAGGTGGTAAAATGCTACATCAATATGGCAATCAAGGCAAAAATCATAGATTTCAATTCCAATCCTTATCTTAATTTCAATAGTGTAAAAGGAAAGCATAAGATCAGAACGCGTTTGGACGACAATGAAATTGAAGCATTGATAAAAAAAACAGTATCAGTTACAAGAGATTGTGCGGTTTTCCAACTTTTTACAGGGATAACTCATAAAGATCTTGAACAGCTCACCAGAAATAACTTACGTAGAGACGGATCAGATGTTTGGCTCGAAGGTTTGAGAAAAAAGTCCGGTGAGATGTATACTATATACCTTCTGCCTGAAGCTGTGGAGATCATTGACCGGTATGCAGGACATGATAAATTAATACCATGCAGGGACCTGTGGGCATATAACCGAGACCTTAAAATACTGGCTGCAAGTTGTGGTATCTCAAAGGAATTATCAACGTATGTGCTCCGCCATACTGCTGCAACCTGGATGTTGAGAAAGGGCGTGCCAATCACCACAATTTCGAGCATCCTTGGTCACAATAAAATAGAAACTACTCTGATATATGCCAAGTTGGAAAAACAAATCATGAAAGAACAAATGATCAATGCTTTTGCGAAGGCTCCCGGAAACAAGCCTCGTAATTCTGAACAAGCTCAGCCAGCGCAATCTTAGGCAACTTCATTAACTTCTTTACCTGTTTTCGGGATGGAGAATCCAGGTTATCGGCCTTCGCTTTTACCTTCTTGCTCATTGTATTTTTTTTCGCAAAAATAATTATAGGAAAGACAATGAGAAAATACTGTTCTCCTATTTACTTTTGTTCACCTAATTTGTCCTTTTTTGTCTTTAAATGGGGAAAAACCATTTTTTTGGCGGTTGGTTTACTCGCCTCATATTCCCAATAGGAAGCTAAGTGACTTGGTGAAATACCGAGATATTCTGACAGATGGAATACTGTGACGTGCTTAATCCCGTAATGATCCCTGATTTCTTTTGCCCGTCTTTGTGCCGTCTTTTGACTACACCCCATCAATATTTCGAGATGTTTTATAGATAGTATCATGCGGATTTTTTTACTACTAAAAAAACTCGTTGTACCGACTTACCATTGTTCACACAAGAACTATGATTGTGTTTCTTAAACACTTACAACGGGCAAATGCCCGTTCCAGTCTTTAAATAAAAATGGTAACTCAATGCAAATATAAGGATAAATAAGAAAACGATGTTGAATAACGATCAACTGGTTATACAGGTGATCGTTATCGTTAACAAACCGAGTATCTCACTATCGGTAATCGCTGCCGGCGGTTCAGTTTCACCAGGTAAACCTGCCTGTTCCTCTTCTTTTGGGACAATAGTTCCATCATCCTTCTGGACAATTTCTATATACTGCCAGTAGTCTTTGGGCAGTGATGAATTTGCAAAAGCCGTCGTTTCTGTTCCTTCATAAACTGCCTGAATCGGATTATCAGTCAATAAAAATCCTTTTTCATTGACGGAACTTCTGGACTCAATATTGAAATTCACCAGGGATCCAGTGCTAAAATGGGAATCAATCCTTACTACATCCTGATTATCATATAATCTCACGAAAACCATCGAAGATTTTATTGAAGGATTGGCTATATTCAGAATATACTGATTTGTCTGCTGAGTTGGGACTGCAGAATATTCTCCCCAAGGCATCCACCAGCTCCCGTTATAAACTCAGGATCAACGACACTTGGGATGCCTGCAGGAGGAGCAACAGGGGTATCCACATACCTGCCAACGGCCCGCTGC